>Ga0209427_10000008_pt1 | contig 148175 bp, 130 predicted proteins | sample DeeMarSWOR136_30_FD_187465 | JGI IMG/M metagenome (GOLD analysis project Ga0209427, IMG submission 187465) | Marine sediment microbial communities from White Oak River estuary, North Carolina - WOR-1-36_30 (SPAdes) (version 2) | ecosystem: Environmental > Aquatic > Marine > Intertidal zone >... | reverse complement strand
TGGCAGATAATCAAGAAACTACGCACCAAGACAAATCTATCGCTTGCCAGACTACCACCGTTGATGTTAGACTGGCTTGGACCTGACTATGCGACCAGGGAAGAATTGCTCTTGAGGGGGTACGATCTACCCTGTTATCCCTGGTTCGGCTCACTGCAATTCGGCTTGCCACCGAAGATAGTCTGGTTAGGAGAATTCTCATACTGATTTGCCTCTACGTGCAATGGAGCAGAATAGCCAAACGATGAACAATGGAATCAGTATTGGAAGCAGGAAAGGAAATGCGATTACTGCCACTATGAGTGCCACCAAAGCAAGACAGCCCAGGACTATCAGGCCAACTCCGGCAAGAACGAAGGCCAGAAGTATCGCCACACAAAACAGAATTATCACTGCCAATATCAACCCCCATACACCGATTATGGCATCGAGTGGGCTGGTGATCTCGCGCCCGTTTATTGTAATAGAAACAGCATGACTCGCGCCCACCAACGCCCACGCGAGAAACGCAATCATCAGTACCGCCAAGATTAAAGCCAATTTCTTTATCATAGGTTATCTCCTTCGTACCGCAACGTTCCAAGCTCAATGACCGGCTATATTCTATTGTTTGGGCGTCATCTTTCAAGATTTGGGTCCTGTGAGCATTGCATTGCTAATGGAAGCTGGTGGGGGCATTCTCAAACCACGGCCTTAGCAAGATCGAAGGCTCGTTTGGGGGTGGCCTTCATCTACGCCTTGCGAAAAACCTCCAAATACACCAGACAAATCTTCCCCGAGTTTGGGTAGTCTTTGATATTATCGACTTCGCTCACGAGAGAGTTATTCACGAAGCAAAGGGCTTTTGATAACGACGAGAAATCAGCGGCATGGTCTACCCCATCCACTCCATGTGGTTGTTGGCGCGTTCTGGTAGGCTCAAGAGTCTTCTGAATCACCCTCGCCTGAGTCGCTTTTCATCCAGCTTAGCTTCTCCTTCGGAGTAACGGCATACCATCCTGTATTTATGTTGTCCTCAATGGCTTTCTTAATCAATTCGTGTGACTTTCTAATAGCAGCTACAGAAACTGGTATGTCTTTCTCGGTCTTGACGCGTATTATGCCCCAGTTTTCATGATCCCTAATCGGTTTGACGCCATTGATGCGTGCTTGGTTTGTGTATATATGCAAAACCATCAGACTCTTTCGAAACTTCAGATAAACGAAATTCTTCTCCGGAGAGTAGTATGTGATTGCTGTTTTGGCAAACTTGTTGAAAATGTGCTCGTCGATTTGGCGTATATTTTCATCAAGCTTGTTATATAGTTGTTGAACGTTCTTATTGACGTTCTTCCTAGTGAAGTGATGTTGCAGGTCGTATTTGGATTTCTGAATTACCTTATCAGGTTCTTCAATAGGTTTATTTTCGAATTCTTCAATCAGCGAACATAGTTCTATTATCTCTATTCCTGGCAGCTTTTTCTTATCAGAATCCGACAAATCATTGTGCCAACATACAATGATATTGCACTCTTCGGGATCGTGGCCATGTTGGATAAAGCTGCTTGCGCGGTACTCAAATTCTATGTATACTCGTTCCCAACCCTTGCCAGTGTATCTGCGCGCCACACAATCGGGATATTTGAGTCTTATCTCCTCAATATAGAGATTCAAATCCTCTAAAACCCTGCCGAATAGAAAAACCACTCCCTGCTCATTTATCGGGCTGTAAACAAGTCCTCGAAAATTAATCAATGGCCCCACAATGCTTTGTTCCATATTAACCTCTCCAGTATTTGACGTGTCTCAAGGCTCTATATTAAATTGATTATATTGTCTGCAGCGAATCTTACATTGATCACGGCAGATGTCAAAATCAATTTGCCCTATACTAATTTAGTAATTCGTTTTGCGAGCCATAATAATAGGCCAGTAATCACTGATGAGCTACGAGGAAGTGAGATCCTTCGACTTCGGCAATCACATGCTATTTGAGATTGCCGCGCATCGCTTGACAACGCCCGCAATCACACATACCGTTTTCATTCTATCACATGAATGTTCTTTTTTCTGCACATGTCCTTGAGTATTTTCGGCCAGACGGTGGCGCTGACCTCGCCGATATGGGCCTTTTTCAACAATAACATAAACGTGCGGGATTGGCCGATGCCGCCGCCGATAGAAAGTGGAATCTCGTCGTTTAAGATGGCCTGGTGGTACGGCAGCTTCAGCAGGTCAAGCTGGCCGGAAATCTCCAATTGCTTCTTGAGCGTTTCGGCGGTGACGCGGATGCCCATAGATGTCAGCTCGTGCCGGCGCTTTGTCACCGGGTTCCAGACAAGAATATCGCCGTTCAAGCCGTGCATCGGCCTACCATCCTCGGACGTCGTCTCTGTGACCCAATCATCGTAGTCGGCAGCCCTCATCTCGTGTGGATAACCATCCTCCAGCACCCAGCCGATGCCATATATGAACATCGCGCCAAGTTCCTTGGCAATTTCTGTCTCGCGCTGCTTCCGCGGCAGGTCAGGGAATCTATCAAGTATCTCCTCAGCATGAATGAAAGTGAGCTCCTCGGGCAGGTCAGGGTATTTATCGGTTTTTAATTGGGGAAAAAGCTCCTGAACGTGTGCCTCGGCGCCTTTGAGGACCTTCCAGAGCTTTTCTACAACTTCCCTGAGCAGCTTAAGATTGCGCTGCTCTTCGGTTATTGCCAGCTCCCAGTCCCACTGGTCAACATATGCACTGTGGTCGTGGTCGAGCCAGTAGTCCTTGCGTACGGCCCGCATATCGGTGAGCAGGCCCTCGCCGACCTCCATCCCGAACTGCTTGAGGGCCATGCGCTTCCACTTCGTAGCTGCCTGGACAATCTGGGCGTCGATTGGGTTCTTGTCGCGGTCGTTTGAGATGTGGAACCCAATTGGCGTCCGCGAGCCGTCACGGTCCAGCATGTCGTTAACACCGCTCTCAACGTCCACGATCAGAGGAACGGTAACGCGAATCAGGTTAAGCTCCTTGCACATATTCTCTTCGATGTAGTCTTTGACGGCGTACGTGGCAATCTGCGTCTCCTTTGGGGTCAGCAAAGAGTTGTAATCCTGAGGTAGGATCTTCTCCAGCTCGGCATAGTCGCCAATGCCGGGCCCAGCCAAGTCTGCTTTTTTGTCTGTCATTAGATTTACTCCTAATTTCTTTGTCGATAGTGTCTTAGAAACACGATAGCTGTTTGTTCCTATTCGTAAACGCCGGATAATAACTGAAAATTTCTGTCTTTTTCAAGATTATTTTCGGGATAAAGCCGAAACTCCGGATATGCAGACTGCTACAACCTGACCGCGTTACGACGTACTCATATTGGTTCAGATTTTACTCAGCTCCAAGATTGATAATCTGGTTGTCCCGAATGATTCGTGGTTTGTACCCCCGTTTCATTCTGCTGGATAGCTCCCGCGTCCGCTGGCTGAGACTATACCAGCCCATAACCACCCCATAAACACGATCGTAATCTATAATGATATCTCCCGCCCTTAGTCCAATATCCGCATGCTCGGCAGATATACTCTCTACCTCTATACCCAACAGTATCAGGTTCTTCGCCAACAACTCAGCACTTGCGGGCCGGAGCACAAGGCCGAATTCTTCTACGGTCTCTCTTTGCGATGCGTCAGGCGGTCTGTCTAAACGCTCCTCCCATGCCAGTAGTTCTGGGAGCAGTTCTTTGGCTTCAGCGCGAAGTTTTTCGAACTTATAATCTGTTACTTGCCCAGTCTCCCAGGCCCACAATTTTCTGCCCAGTTCAGAATTGTACAGCCATTCGAGAGTCTCCGGCGGGATTTTCTCTATCGCGGAGCGAAACGCCGCTGGCGATTCGCTACTTGCCAGCACTTCGAATGCAATCCACCGCTTCGGTCTTGCTGGTAGTGAGCTGTGGGGCTTGATGCCCAGCCTGGCTGCGAATCTTTCCAGCCATTCCTGCCACTGGTAAGTGACTCCTCTGGCAAATATCCGCACCAGCCGTGCGTTAGGATCGACCTTACCTGACAGAGCCTGGAAATCATCACTTGGTTTAGCTTGGACCATCGCGTTCAAAGCACTGCTGCCCTTCTCAACAGCCACAGCAAGGCGTTTTCTCTTCTCTTTGCTGGGTACCGTTAGACTCTCAGAGACAATCTCTTTCAGAGCTTCATCGACTCTGCGCCAGGCCTCAATCCACTCTGCGCCGACAAATTCCACGGATAACATACGTGCCTTGACAACCTCGTAATACTCTGGCCGGACCACCGTGTCAGTTCGGTCAAGTTCTTCGGATCGTTTATCATAAACAGCACGCATTCCCGCCTTCATAGAAACCAAGATCAAGTGCCCCTTCTGTTCACGCAATATCTCGTCGGAAGAATAGAAATGGCGCGCCGACTGTTCGTCTCTGCTCGTAACGTTGCTGACCAGTGATGCGAACCTCGTTACCAAATCCTCACTCAGACAAAACGGCGGGGTCGCCATCACTCCCCACATGCCCAGATACACCATCGGTTTCTGGAGCCATATCCGGCCGTCAACCTCACGCAGCAGACAGTTGTCAAACCACCGCTCTTTTAGCCCACTCTCATCCATAGCCGTCACACTGCTGACGGACAACAAAGTGACCACAAATAACGATAGACAGTTTCTGCTTACCATAATGGTTCCCTTCTTAATTGTAATGAATTGCGGCGATGCTCAGCCACAAGGTCACTGCTCAGCAGCGTCAGACCGGATCTGTCGTCTGTCAGCAGCGCTGCGCCATGCGTGTCTATATCACATAATTCTTCGCCTGTGAACCCATACCGGCTCAGTTCCAGACGCTCGCCACTTCCCAATTCCAGAACGGTCCGGCTCGCAAAAACAAACACGTGCTGCGGCTCATTGGCGATGCCGCTTCTTACCGCGACTGTATGTGGAAACACTGCCTGAAGCGTCCGAGCTACCGCCTGAGTTGCTGGATGTTCTGGATGGCCAACGAGCCGGACGACAAGCACGCCCTCCGGATTCAGATGCTCGTAGATTAACTCGAAAGATTCTTTCGTGTATAGATGTTCTGGAGCAGTACCGCCCAGAAATGCATCTATGATGATTGCATCGTACCGCCTCTGGTCTCGGACAAGAAATGCCCGGCCGTCCCCTACAGTCATCTCAGCCGCCAAGTCGAAGTATTCGGCAGCCAGTCGAATCACGGCAGGTTCGATCTCGACACCATGAACCTCAATCCCATACATCGCCAGCGCTTGATTATGCAAGCCTGCACCCACGCCGATAAGCAAAGCTTTGCGGGCACCCGGCCGGAAGAACGGTACAAGCTCAATATAATCGCGCCCACGGATAAGTGTTCCTCTGATGATGCCAAAGCCGAAGCTAGGTACAACTGTCTGGAAGACGCCATTGCACGCAAGTGCTCGCGTTTCGTGATGTTCAAGTACCTCCAGATGGCCGTACAGACCCTCAACTTCTTCCAGAACACGCATGACCCCGTCCGCTTGCGGGCCAGACTCGAAAGCCCATCCTACCACGACGATGGGTGCACCGATGACAATTGCAGCGGCTGTTACTGTCCACCGGCGAGCGCTTCCCAACACCGCTATGCCCACGCCCAGTGTCCCCACAGCGAGGACCAACAGGGTTGTAGATAAGCCCAAGTGCGGTATCAAAAGTAGACCGGTTAGCGTGGTACCGAATATCCCGCCTATGGTGCCGGCCGCCATCAGGCCTCCGACTACCGTGCCGGTCCGAGCGGCCGTGCGGACTAGCAAACGGGCCAGGACGGGCTGGACCATGCCCAGCAAAACGAGAGGGGCCGCCAGAGTCGAGATTGCAGAACAACACGCCCCCGCAACAAGGGACATGTTTTGGAACGCCGAGGTTATGTTCCGGGCCAAGACCCGGATAAAAACCAATGAAACGGCGGCAAGCAGCAATGCCATTGCCAGCGTCATAACAGAAGGCCGGGCATCAGCGATTTTGCCCCCAATCCAATAGCCAGCCGCAAGTGCTCCGAGCGACGTGGCAATAACTACCGTCCAAACCTGAATCCCCATGCCAAAAAGCGGCATTAGCAGCCGCGCTCCAGCCAGCTCGAAGGACATGACCGCAGCGCCGGCCCAAAAGGAAATCAGCAATAAGAAGAAATTCATCCCTCCACGCGGTTGTAACGCTCCGTTTTCTGGGCTTGCCACTTCCGCACCTCCTGTTCAGTTCCAAATCCCAACACCGACATAACTGACAGATCAACCCAGACTTGCTGTTGCCTGCCTGCTAACATTCACCTTCTCAGCCAGGCGATGAATTGAGCGAGACCTTTTTCGATAGTTGTGGTGGGATTATAGGTGAGTTCTCTGGTGGCTTTGGTGACATCGGCGTAGGTCCGCTCGACATCGCCCGGCTGAGGCGGCACGTATTCTTTCACCGCTCTTTTGCCGAGTGCCTTTTCGATTTCGGCAATCAGGTCATTGACGGTTATGGGCCTTGATTCGCCGAGGTTATAGATATTGAAGCCGCCGCACTTGTCCATCGCAGCCACCGTGCCGTCAATTATATCATCGATATATGTAAAGTCGCGCATCATCGTGCCGTCGCCGTAAACAGCTATGGGCTTGTCTTGCTCGATAAGTCTGACAAATTTATGGATCGCTAAATCCGGCCGTTGACGAGGCCCATAAACCGTGAAAAAACGCAGGCATGTCATGTCCATCCCGTAGAGGTGGTGATACGTATGGCAGATGAGCTCGCCTGCCTTCTTGGTCGCGGCGTAAGGCGAGATGGGAAAATCAACATTATCGTCCTCGGAAAACGGAACCTTCTTGTTATTGCCATAGACACTCGAGCTTGACCCGAAGATAAACTTGCCAACTTTGTGTTTCTTAGCTGCCTCAAGCAAGACCACCGTCCCACTCACGTTGACATCGGCATAGAGTACCGGCTGAGCGATTGAAGGCCGAACGCCGGCTCTGGCCGCTAAGTGAACAATGATATCGATGCCGTCACCGATCACCTCGTCCATGGCCGCTCTGTCACGGATGTCAGCTTCAATGAGCTGGAAATTCTTATGCTTAAGACAGGTGTCAATATTCCGCCGTTTGATTTGCGGGTCGTAAAAGTCATCGAAGTTATCGACCCCAAGCACCATCCAGCCGCCACCGAGAAGACGTTCACATAAATGTGACCCGATGAAACCTGCAGCTCCTGTGACCAATGCCTTCATGTTACGGCTCCCGTGGCCCGTGACCCGAGGCACGAGTCACGATGTGTCCTTACGCACAATAGATAATAACGGCTCCGATAGCCAAAGGGATCACAGCGATGATTCGCAGAAGCGTGAGCGATTGTCTTTGGTACCAGTCCATCACCGGCCTGAGTCTTTCAGGCCCGATCACAAATATCAGCAGTCCTGATATCATGAAGAGGATGCCAAAAACGACTATCACCCAGGTAATATCGCATTCGCGGGCCCCAAGAAAAAATACGACTGCCAGTGCCAGTCTTAGCAGTCCTGGGATGTACAGGCGTTTGCCCTTTTTGAAGAATTCCAGGAGTCGCTTCATCACATCCGGCTTAACCAGCGGCACAACCGCGATAACAACGATTACTATACCGATAATCTTGACAACTGTGTCCATAATGTCGTCCCCTATCGGGCCCGCAAGACGGATGTCTCTTGCATGCCCCTTTACAAAACTGGAGCCCTTCCGATACTATAATATTCAATCCCCGTTTTCCTGACTACATCCGGCTCATAGAGGTTTCTGCCATCAAAGATGACTGGTTTGTTCAGTTTTGCCGCGATAATTTCGAAGTCGGGATTCCGGAATTCCTGCCAATCGGTGAAGATAACGAGGGCGTCGGCCCCATCAAGTGCATCGTATCCGTTCTGGAAGATCTCGATATTGCCATCCAATGCCGCCAGCGCCGCCGAGCCCGCTGCAGGGTCATAGGCCCTTATCTTCATCTTGCGGTCGACAAATTTCTTTATGCAATAAATCGCGGGCGATTCTCTTACATCATCGGTTTTCGCCTTGAATGCCAATCCCCACACGGCTAAGGTGGTCTTACCTTCCCGGCCCTCAAAGTGCTCAATAATACGTTTCGCAAATCTTTCCTGCTGGTCTATATTTACCTGCTGCACCGACTTAGCTATCGTCATCTCAACCCCGTGCTCCGAGCCCGTATGAATAAGGGCCCAAATGTCTTTTGGGAAGCAGCTGCCGCCAAAGCCTACCCCTGGAAACAGAAAGGCCGGTCCAATCCGCGAGTCGCTGCCGATGCCCTGTCTCACCAATTCGACATCCGCGTCCAACTCCTCGCACAGTGCCGAAATCTCGTTCATAAACGAGATTCTTGTAGCCAGCATCGTATTCGCCGCGTACTTTGCCATCTCTGCGGAGGCAGGGTCCATGAATAATATCCGGCTTCTCCTTCGCATGAAGGGGTTGTACAATTGTTTCATTGTTTCTTGAACTGCCCGATTGGTTGTCCCGATTATTATCCTGTCGGGACTCATGAAGTCCTCAACGGCGGCGCCCTCTTTCAAGAACTCCGGGTTGCTGACATAATGGAACGCTGTTTTTGTTCTCGATCTTATGATATCTCCAATTTTCTTATGCGTGCCTACTGGGACAGTGCTTTTTGTCGCAATGATGCGATAGTCGGTCAGATTGTCAGCAATGTCAGCGGCAACTGAAAGAATAGCTGATACGTCACATGACCCGTCCTGTGCTGAGGGGGTTCCTACCGCAAGAAAGATGATAAGCGAATTGTCCACACCAAATCGTAAATCAGTTGTGAAGTGTAATCTGCCGAGCTTTTCATTATGTGTTACAATCTCGGACAGACCCGGTTCAAAAATAGGAATTGCTCCACCTTTCAAATCGGCAATTTTCTTGTCATCATTGTCAACGCATACAACGTCGTTACCAGCCTCCGCCAAGCAACCTGCTGTTACCAGTCCCACGTAGCCAACGCCCACCACACAAATCTTCATGTCACAGTCTCCCGTTGTTTACTACTTAGCTCCCGCTGTGTTTGGTTCGCCCTTTACGACAACGACGGCAGATCGAAAAAATCAAGAAGCTGATTCACCTCGTTAGAAGTGTCTTGCTTTGTATCTTGGTGCCTGTCTTCGAAATTCTAACGTCCTCCATCGATGATCTCTATCATATCGATATCTATCTCAACGCTTGCTGCTTGGCCGAGCATGTCTATCTGCAAGACCAGGCGTGTAGCACTCTTCGTTTTGACGACAATGCCCTCAAGGCCGAGCAACGGACCCGCGATAACCCGGCATTTTTGGCCCGTTCTAATGTATTTATAAGGAGTCAGCGGAGCACCGACGCGAAGAGCCTGTTCAATTTGCAGTAACTCATCAAGCAGTTTCTTCTGGTCTCTGACTTCAAGCAGATTTGCCACACGGTTCGTTCGCAATAATTCGAGCCGTTGGTTCTCTTCGCCGCAGAAGAACAGATACCCAGTGAATAATGGCAGCAGCGACCGTATCGTTCTATGGCTTCGCCGCCGAACCTTCCAGCTCATCGGAAGAAAATATCTTATATTCTTGCCAATCAAATCGTGCGCCAAGGCCTTTTCATTCCTGCTTCTGGTGTGGGCAACCCACCACTGACCAGGAAAGTCACGAATCGACTCCACTTCAGGCCAGATGATAGGTGGATTTTCATCTGCTTTCAGCAACTCTGTCCTCCCACGTTCCTATTTTGCGATAGGTCATCAAATGACGACTTTCAATCTAACCCATAGAACTTCAATACGGTCTTACCTACATACTCAATTTGCCCTTGCGCAAGTTCAGGATAAATCGGCAGCGATAGCACCTCGCCGCAAAGCCTTTCAGCAACCGGCAAATCACCCTGCCGGTAGCCAAGGTCCCTGAAGCAATCCTGTAGATGCAATGGCTTTGGATAAAATACGGCTGAGCCAATTTTGTTTTCAGCTAAGAACCTCTGCAATCCGTCTCTTTCAGGTACGGTGACGGTGTACTGATGATAGATGCTTAGGTTATTTGGATCGATCTTTGGTGCTCGCACCGGTGAATCGGCGAAGATTCCGTCATAAAGACGAGCATGCTGCCTTCGTTTTTCATTCCATTCATCCAGGTATTTTAGTTTCACACTCAGAACTGCACCTTGAATACCGTCAAGGCGGAAGTTCCCGCCGATTGCTTCATACAAGTACGTGAGGTTTTGCCCATGATTGCGGAGGATCTTGATTTTCTCTGCCAGGCTTGCTCTGTTGGTTATCACTAATCCACCGTCCCCGAATCCCCCGAGGTTCTTGCTCGGATAGAACGAAAAGCACCCGCAATCACCGAAACGGCCGCATCTCACGCCGTCCTGGCTTGCGCCCATCGCCTGTGCGGCGTCTTCTACAATAGCAAGCCTGTGCCGCTGTGCAATTAGCATAATAGGTTTCATCTGGGCGACTTGTCCGAATAAATGCACCGGGATAATCGCTCGCGTATTTTCGGTTATCTTCTCTTCGATAAGGCTGACATCAATATTGTAAGAGTGCGGGTCTACATCAACAAAGACCGGCTTTGCCCCGAGTCTGGCAATCGAGCCGGCAGTGGCAAAGAAAGTAAAAGGTGTCGTTATGACTTCATCACCCGGCTTAATCTCCAACGCCATTAGGCTCACAAGCAGCGCATCTGAACCGCTTGAAACACCGATTGCATATTTACTGCCGCAGTATGCAGCGATCTCCTCCTCAAATCCGGCCACTGCCGGGCCAAGGGCAAAGGACTGGCTTTCGCAGACCTCATTTATCGCCCGCGCAACTTCACTCTTGTACGTGGCATACTGCGCCTTCAAATCCAACATCGGAACCTGCATTAGAGTCCTTTCAAGCATCATGCCGCCTATCTCACATTCCAACTGCAGATTTTTGGCCGACGAGAAAGCCCCAAAAACGTTCGCTTTCTCGCCAATAGCTAAACCGACACCTGATTATAGTCGATTAATCAAACTGGAGTGTTAGTTTACCCCTTCAGAAATGTCTGTCAAGGGTAAGACAGACATGTTGACGTGTTATTTCTAACGGGGTTAGATGTGCATGACCAAAATGTCAAAAGAATTGACAATTATGGCATCGACTATTTTGGGTTGACGATCGACTATTAGCCATTTACTATGGAACGGTATCCTATTTACATAAGAGTCACGGTGCAATAGGAGGAGCAATGGCTAAATCACAATCCACTACGAGGCAGTTTGTTTTGCCAGAAGAATCGCAAAAGCGGAAGCCCCCTGATAGTCTGAGCATATTGTTCACCTGCATTGGCAGGCGCGTTTCCTTGCTCAATAGCTTTCGCAAAGCAGCAAAACGACTTAAAAAAAAGGCTTTGTTCCTCGGCACCGATGCCAGCAGGCTGAGCCCTGCCCTACAGTTATGCGACAAACGTTTTTTGGTCAAACCTACAACGCACGCTGACTATATTAAGCAACTGCTATCTATTGTCAAGGCCAACAAGGTAGACCTGCTCGTTCCTACCGTTGATTTGGACCTGAGACTTCTCGCACAGAACAAACAAAAATTTGCCGCCGCGAGCTGTTGCGTGCTTGTCTCACCTCCCGAAGTAATCGATATCTGTCAGGACAAAAGAAAAACGTATCGTTTCTTGGTAAAGAACGGATTCGAGACTGCACTCACTATGAGCGTCCGTGCCGCGCTTTATGAGGCGATCCCCACCAAGAAACTCAACTGGCCTTGCTTCCTGAAACCCTGGGACGGCTACGCCAGCAGAGGAAACGCCATCGTCAAAAATCGCAGAGAACTATTATTCTTTGCAAAAAGAATTCCAAACGCCATCTGCCAGGAATTTATCAACGGCACGGAACATACCTGCGATGTATATGTTGACTTTGACATGAAAGTTCGCTGCGTCGTGCCGAGAAAACGCATCGAGGTAAGAGCCGGCGAGGTGAGCAAGGGACAAGTCGTAAGGGACCCTCACATTATGAGCGAGTCTGCCAGACTGGTTGAGACACTTGGGGCAGGACCGGGAGTCATAACTTTGCAGTTGTTCTTGACCGATGCCGGTAAGGTGAAATTCATTGAGATAAATCCGCGCTTCGGAGGCGGTGCTCCATTGTCGATCAAGGCAGGCGCCAACTTCCCAAAATGGATACTCCAGGAACTTCTCGGAAGACAAACACGTATCCGGTTCGATGGCTTCAAAGGCAACTTAATCATGCTTCGATATGATGGCGAGGTTTGGGTGAAGGGTTCTGACACAGCCGGAGCTTAGAAGCGATGTTTGACAATCTCATTGGCGATGAAAGGGACATAACCTGGGTGGTTCACTTTTGGCCCGTGTTGGCGGCATCTTTTGTTGGTTCGCTGGCAGCTACCTGGCTGTGCAAAAAGATAGCCGTAAGATTCGGAATTGTTGACAGACCTGACGACCTCGTCAAGACCCACAAAGAACCAATAGCCTATCTTGGCGGCATCGGTATCATTGTTGGTTTAACTATCGGTGTCTTCGCCGGTATCAGCCGCTTAGGACACGAAGAATTCTTCGCCCCAGCACTAAAGTGGCTGCTGGGGATACTTACCGGCGGGGCAATAGCGTGTTTTGTCGGACTTACCGACGATATATTCGATATAAGGCCACGATACAAGTTCATCGGCCAAATCATAGCTGCTACTATTTTGTTGTTGGTAGGCATCAGCCCGAATCTACACCTTGTTGCAGCCAAATTTAATTTGTCGATCCCCGACAGTCTTGAGATGATACTGGGCGCTTTTATTGTGATATTCTTCGTCGTCGGTGCTACGAACTCATTGAATCTGCTTGACGGACTTGACGGACTTTGTGGCGGCGTAACCGTGATTATTACCGTCGCTATGCTGCTCTTGTCGATACATCTTGCAACATGGGGACAAAGCGATGTCGGAGATCCGGTACGGATTATAGTCTGTCTGGGACTTGTAGGAGGTGTTTGTGGCTTCCTACCTTTCAACCGGTACCCCGCCAAGATATTCATGGGCGATGCTGGCAGTATGCTATTAGGTTTTACTGTGGCGGCGCTTATGATGTTGTTCGCTGAGGAGATTCCGAGGTGGTGGCTGGCTTCAGTTGTTGTCTTTGGATTACCTATACTCGATACAGCCGTCGCGCTCGTACGCAGACTGCTCAATCACAGACCCTTGTTCGTCTCCGACCGTGGCCATATTTACGACCAGATGATTGACAGAGGAATACCACTGAAAAAGACCGTCACCATTTGTTATGTCCTCGCCAGTGTTTACGCGGCAATTGGCTTGGCTATGGGCTTGACGACCCGAATAAGAACATGGCCTTATGCCACGACTGTATACATCTTCGTCTTTGCAATTTCCGCCTTGGTCGTCTGGAGAAGAGGGTACCTCAAAATGGAAGGCCTCCGCGGAGCAATTCGGCAAGAAGACAAAGCTTCGACCTGATTAGGTCGTCACGGTCAAGTATTCGCTATCATCGGCAAACCGCATTACTCCCTCGTACACTGCAGGAATAAGTAAGCAATCGCCTGCCTTGAATTCAACTGGACCCGCCTTTGGCAGCCCGGCTCCAAAAATTGTCCCAAAGCCGGAAATAAATATCAGCGTCTTTGGCTCGCCCAGCGAAAGCAGTACTTCGGAGCCCTTGACCTGGTGGCCTTTGTCAATCTTGAAGTATTCACAGTCTATCAAGTGACCTGCCGTCGTTACGGGCATCGCCTCGCCGAATGTATCGAAATCGATGCTTTCCAGTGCTTCCTGAATATGCAATTCTCTCGGCTTGCCATCCTCGTCAACCCTGTTCCAGTCAAAGACTCGATACGTTGTATCTGACGGTGTTTGTATCTCAGTTATCAAGAGACCTGCGCCGATGCTGTGGCACGTGCCCGCCGGGAGGAAGTGACACTCACCGGCCTCAACGGGCACTTTCGCCAACAGCTCCGCGACAGCCCCGCTTTCAGCTGCTTCGGCGAACTGCTCCTTGGTTACGCCTTTTTTCAGCCCTTTATAGATCACCGCGCCAGGCACGGCAGATATGATATACCAGCACTCTGTTTTCGGGTCTCCCTTGCCCATCCGCCGGCACGTCTCTCGGTCGGGGTGAACCTGCACACTCAAGATGTCCTCAGCATCCAGAAATTTAACTAACAGCCCAAAAGCACCTTTGAAATTTTCATCGCCCATAATTTCTTTCGGATATTTCTCGACCGCCGAGCCAAGAGTCTGCCCGGCCAATTCGCCGTTTGCGATTACCGATTTATCCTCCGGCAAATCAGCCAATTCCCAGCTCTCCCCAATCTTTTCACCTGGGCCGATATCCTTATCAAATACATCCCGCAGCCGCTGACCACCCCATATCCGCCGCTTATATATCGGCTTCAACTTTAATGGATATGCTTTCATATACCTTATTCTAACGACCTTATGGTTCAGCGTCCACAAGGTAAGAATAATGATCTCGCATACAAAAAGACTTGTTGACACAAGCCGTTGGTATGCGTACCATTAAGAAGTTAAGGGTTTCACGCTTGATTTCGAAACAAGCGGAGCCAAGCAGAGAATATGGCTGGTTTATCGAACAGAAGGTTCAGCATGCGCAAGGCAGCGCTGGTTGCAGTCGTTGCTGTGTATATGACTGTAACCTGTGCAGTCGACCTGTTCCACAATGAGGACTGCCAGCTTGCGTCGGCAAACGTGGATACCACACATACGATATGCAATGGCGACCCTTGTCCCGCCTGTATGTTCTCGGCCAGCTACAACTCGCCTGACCTACCTTACGGATCAGTATTAATCGGCGCGGAGACTGGGGTGGTTTCTAAATTCCAGCCGCAGCGAACGGTTGTAAGCCACAGCGAGTGCGCCTGTTCGATCATCTCACGAGCACCTCCAGCAACCACCATCCTGTGAGCGTGTGCAGGGTGCCAGCACTCTGCCATAACTGCACTCTTATCTTTTGAAAACACTAAGATCCCGCACTGGTCGCCGGATGAAATAATCATCTGAAACCAGAAGGGTGGTTGGATATTCTGACTGACATATCGGTAATCAAAAAGGAGGTGCAGATATGCAAGTTAAGACATTAATCTGTACAGTCTTTATGTTTATGACGGTGAGCCTTGCTTATGCAGGCAGTGCCCAAGACAAGAAGATAGAAAATACTGAGCTTGTGGAATTGAAGCAGCAGATGCTCGATCTGAGGAGTCAGATGGATGAAATGAAGAGAAAGCACGAGACTGAAATCAATGCGCTGAAGGAAGAAATTAAGAGACTCAAGCAACCCGCGCCGGTTCCCGAGGAGGTCAAAGCTGAGGATGAGCTCGCCAAGCTCCGCGAGCTGGCAGAAAGCGTGGCCGGCAAAGAGGAGAAAGAAAAACCCCCTGAAGAAACCGTCTTCAAATTTGGCGGACTCAGTCTACAGCAGCTCAATCCAGAGATCAGTGTGTCGGGAGATTTCCTCAGTCACTACAGGCATCAATCAGGAACCAGGCAACGGACAGACGCTGAAATCACAGGCTTGGAGGTGAATTTTCAGTCGTACCTCGACCCCTTCTCGAGGCTGAAAGCAACTACCCACATACATGACGACGGAGTGCACTTGGAAGAGGTCTACTTTACACGTTTTTCAGTGTTCGACAGTGCCAACTTGGATGTCGGCAGATTCCGACAGCAGTTTGGCGTTGTCAACCGCTGGCACGAGGACGCCTTGGATCAGGTCCAATATCCTTTAGCGCTGCGCAATATCTTTGGCGATGAAGGCCTAAATCAGACGGGCGCATCTGTCGAGTGGACACTGCCTGAGTGGGCAGGTGCGTATCAGGGATTGACTCTGCAGGTTACCAGCTCTGAGAATGAGCAACTGTTTGAGGAAGAAACGCTGGGCTTGCCGTGCCTGCTCTTCCACTACAAGAACTATCGAGACCTTTCCAGAGATACATATTTCGAATTTGGTTTGAGCGGCCTATTCGGCTGGAATGACGAATGGAACGTTCAGGTAGGTCCCGACATCGTGACACAGACCGACGCTTTGGGAACTCGGGTTTTTGGTGCAGACGTTTCCTTTCTCTGGGAGCCCGTGGACCGAGCGCTATACCGGAATGTAGAATGGCGCAGTGAAGTATATTGTCTCAACCGTGACATCTTGGCCCCCGACAATTCCGGAAGAGATAGCCTAAATGCTTGGGGTGCGTACAGCTACATCCAGGGCAAAGTGGCTCGAAACCTGATATTGGGAGTTAGAGCCGACTACTATGAGCCGGACGGCAAAGGCTACGCCGAAATGGACGACCTCTCGCTTGTCCCGCTCGCCTATAACTCGAATGACCCCTACCGCTGGCAAGTAGGCCCGTACATAACATGGTGGCAAAGCGATTGGGTCAGATTCCGCGGCGAATACGACTATGCCTGGGGCGAAGGCATGGAGAGCGATGAACACGTGCTTTGGTTCCAGGCCACTTTCGCCGCCGGCCCACATAAGCATGAACGTTACTAAGCGAAAGAGAGGTGATTATTATGACAAGAAAAACAAGTTCGATCTTACTCACACTGATTATTGTGCTGGGGATCGTGTCAGTCAACAATGCCGCGGCAGCGCAAAGGAAGGCACGTCTGCAAGTTATTGCAACGCTGCCTGACTACGCTGTTTTGACCAAGGCCATCGGCGGCGACCGTGTAAATGTTGATCACATTGTTCACAGCGTCCAGGACCCTCATCGCATCAGGCCAAAACCATCCTTCGTAAATATGGTCAAACGTGCCGATGTACTGATTTCGACCGGCCTCGACCTGGAAATGTGGCTACCGACGGTTGTTAACAAGTCCGGCAACAAGCGGCTTCGCAGTGGTGAAATTGGCTACGTCGCTGTCTCACAAGGTATTGAGCTTGCGGAAAAGCCCAAGGTTATTTCACAGGCTGAAGGTGACGTACACGTCTTCGGCAACCCCCATATTACCTGCAGTCCCACCAACACAAAGAAAGTTGCACGAAATATTGCCACGGGGCTAATCAAAAATGACCTCGAAGGAAAGGACTTCTACGAAAAGAACCTGAAGAAACTGCACGATGAGTTGGATAGGCGTTTGTTTGGCGAAGAGTTGGTCAAACTGCTTGGCGGCAAGACACTTTGCAGTCTCGCCCAGCAGGGCAAGCTCATGGACTTCCTCCAGAAGAACAAATTCCAGGGAGAACCTCTAACTCAGAAACTCGGCGGCTGGATGGGCAAAATGCGTCCTTTGCGTGGGATGCCAGTCGTCGTCTACCACAAGAACTGGAGTTATCTGCTTGAGCTGTTTGGGCTGGAGGAAGCGGGCACTATCGAGACCAAGCCCGGAATCCCACCATCGCTGAAACACGTAACGAACCTGGTCAATATGATGCGTGAAAGGAATATTCGCATTATTCTTGCTGCAAACTACTTCGACCAGCAAAAGATCAAAACTGTAGCTGACAGAACAGGTGCAAGGGCAATCGTAGTGCCCCTGTATGTTGGTGGTGCCCCCGGTGTGGAAGACTACTTTCAGCTTGTGGATTATTGGACTGATCGGCTCGTAGGAGCTGCTCAAGCCGGCTGACAGAACGTGTTTTGAGAGCTTAGCTGAATTCAACGTCGCATTGCCGCTCCGCAATGTACGGCAAGGTTAAATCGCGCCAGCTTTGGAAGGAAATGGATAATGTCAGAGGCACTAAGTCTATTCTTACGACAGATTGCTCTAATTGCTGTAGTTCTAGTTCTTCACACGTATATTGGACTGCACATAATCAGACGCACCCTGATATTTTCTGATCTGGTTTTGGATCAACTGGCTGCCTTTGGTGCACTGGTCGGGGTAGTCCTGCATATCGAATATGGCTCCCCGGTTTCATACCTATTGGCTATGATAGCTACCTTATTTGGCGCAGCACTGCTTGCCTTAATCAAGCCAAGAAGCCGCGAAATACCACGCGAGGCCGTCATCGGCATATTGTACGCGCTGGCACTGGTCGTTTCACTTCTGTTGACAGACAAACTGCCCGCAGGCTACATTTACGTGGAAAAGACACTCACCGGTTACATGGCATGGGTGAACTGGCCACTTATAATCGTGACAATCGCTGTTTATATCGCTTTGCTTCTGTTTCACTATAAGTTGCGATATAAATTTATCGCCTTGGCAGAGAATCCTCAAACGTTAGGAAACGAGAGGCTATGGGACTTCTTGTTGTTCACCACACAAGGGATTATAACTGTTTTGATCGTGCCCATTGCTGGAGTCTTACTGGCCTACTCATTTCTCATGATCCCGGCGGCTATTGCCGCAATGTTCACAAAGAAATGGGCTGTGGCCGTTTTGGTCGGCTGGAGCATAGGATTTCTGGCCTGCATCATAGGTTTAAGCTCATCCTATGTCTTTAATTTCACGTACGGGCCCAGCCTTGTGTTATCTTTGGGCGCTTTCTTTATCGGTGCTGTGATCATACGCAGCTTGCGCTACCAGAAAGGATGAACAATGTCACAGTTGATTACTATGCTTGGTTTGCCATTCTTGATCTGCATAATGATGGGTGCCATCTTAGGATACTGTGGCATCCATGTACTCAAAAGGGAAGTTATCTTCATAGACATTGCCCTCGCCCAGATTGCAGCCGTAGGCTCTGTTGTCGCCCATCTTGCCTTTCACGCTGAAGAAGGAGCACCGCTGTCGTACATATTCTCATTCGGATGTGTCCTGTTAATAGCGCTATTCTATGCCTGGGTTCGAGGAAGGGTCGTTCAAATCTCAATCGAGGCGGTCATCGGAATCTCCTACGCCATCGCAGCCGCAGCAGCTCTTTTTCTGCTGAGTCTCGCTCACGGACACAGCCATGGGGCGGGCGAGATGTTGACAGGTAGTCTCTTATGGACTGAGCGGGCAGATGCTATATCGAGCTTTGTAGTCTTTTTCACGATAGGCTGCTGTTTTTGTGCCCTTCGAAAACCGTTGTTCAGAGTATCGGAAAACTACCAGGATGCCCTCGCCAAAGGTGTAAAGGTCGTATGGTGGGACTTTCTATTCTACGCCTTAGTCGGCACTGTGATAACCCTGGCAGTTAGGCTTGCGGGCGTAGTTGTTGTATTTGCCTTTCTCATTATCCCGGCCACTGCATCAGCCCTATTCTCCTCACGCTGGGCACCCCGCATGCTGATTGCCTGGACGATAGCCGCAATAGGATCTGTAGGAGGTTTGGTCTTCGCATACTACCTCGATTTTTCGGTCGGGCCGGCCATTGCCCTTTTCTTAGGGGGCCTGCTGCTTGCTGCTGCGATCTTGAGCAAGCTTAGGTCCCAGCATACGTGATGGGACTCTGTGGACTTATTAGTAGGTGTTAGTAACTGAATAAGAATGGCACTATCAAATGATGCTACAGATTGTTCTTAATGCCTCACCCTTACGAATTTGGATATTTGATTTCTATGATGCCTTTCCCGGTTTTCAAGCGCACGTTGGGCACAGACCCTCAAGTTGGACCTGCTGACGCTGGATGACAAATCCTTTCTTCAAACCTTTCACAATCGGAACGGACAGGCCGGTCAAACATCGTGTCGCACCGCAGCTCTTGCATGTGAAATGCGGATGACATTGAATCGCCGTGCAGCGATTGCCGAGTTCGAAATGCACCGCTCTTTCATGCATGAATACCTTATGCACCAAGCCCACATCACAGAAACTCTCTAACGTGCGATAAATCGTAACCTTATTAGGACGATTCTTGCCCAAGCCCAGCGCGATCTGGCCCTGGCTAAGCGGCTTTTCGGCTTTTAGAAGTACTGTCAGTATTGCCATTCTGCATTCAGTGCAGTACAGCTTCGCCGCTTTCAACATCTTACGGGCCTGTGAATCCAAACTCGACTTAATTCTTATGTCTCGCATGCTTAGTGGTGAACGTGCGGCAGACCATCGGATGACTTAACAAATAGCAGCGGAAAAACGATATCGCTGATACAGCAAGGAAGCCAGACGGCTAAGAACAAAAAGCCAAAACTGCCCACGGCTTTCCACGCTGACAACTGTCCCCCCATCGCCATTATGATGTGAAACGACGATGCCCACGTGCTCAGCAAGACATGCCCAGCGTGTGGAATCTTCGTCTTTGGCCTGAAATGCCCTACCAGCACTCCCGCTAAAGCTGCCGGTATTACTACATACCAACCTTCAATGAAACCTATGTGAGCGCGCTCCGCGAAACCGCCATGTTCGTGAGAATGAACCTCAACATGCATGCCTAAAAGCAGCTCACCAACGTAAGGAATGAGTGAATCACTCAAAGTCGTAATCCCCACCGAGCCCACAACTCCGACCAACAGGATAGCAGCAAATCTCGGCCTTTTCGCATGAAGCTCAAACATCGACGCAGTTACCATCGCGCTCAAGACCACATGAAGCGGGTGAAATACGTAGAATAATCTGTAGCTTGTCTGATCTTCAACATCTTTGAACAGCAGCATGCAGACGATCCCCGTAAACGCCCCGAATAGAGTAAAAGGCGCGTGTGTCTTCAGTTCTGCCAAAATGGTTGTAAGTCTTTTTCCCATTTGTGCTTGCCGCCCATAGGAACCTGCAACTGCCAAAAATACAGTCTCAATTCAACAGGACATTCTAACTGGGATGCGCCGAAATTGCAACTAAGTTGCAAATTTTTCTGCTTTTTTCTTTCTGTATCAAATGACTAATTTCGCCCAGATGCGAAGATGCAAGACTCGCCGCTATCGTCGCTGGCGAAAAGCCGTTGCAGATTCTTCTTCATGCCGGTAAAGTAACGCCTTTATTGAAGAGTTTTCACCCAGTAAGAAGCCTTTTCTAACAAAGGAACATTACGTTTGCGAAAGGACTGGCAATGAAGAAGGTACTCACATTGCTGTGCTTGACGACTCTGCTGGTATGTCTTGGCTGCCAAAGCGGCCACAGTCTATCTCGACCGATTATTGGCATTACCAGTGTTTACAAGGTAGACAAGGAAGATGGATCGGCTTCGACTTGGGTCAACTTTGCCTATGTCCAGGCCGTTGCCGAGAACGGCGGCGCCCCGGTCGTTCTACCAACCATCACCGGTGAGCAGATTCTCCGGCGGTACGTGCAGGAACTGGACGGCTTGGTGCTCGTAGGAGGTGCCGATATTCCACCGTCAGCATATGGCCAGCAGCCCCACGAAACCGTCGAGGTGATGCCCGGCCAGCGGTACAATTCTGAGCAAAAGTTGATTTCGTTGTGGCTGGCTTCCGGCAAGCCCATCTTGGGTGTCTGTCTCGGAATGCAGTTTACAAACGTGGTCTCAGGTGGAACCCTCATCCAGGACATTCCGTCACAGGTGGGAACAAAGGTCAACCACCGCAGAAACTACCATCGGGTCGAGATTGAGCCGAGCGGTGCATTGGCGAAAATCCTCGGAAGCCATGAAGCGCTCGTGTATTCAAACCATCACCAGGCGGTTGAAGACCTTGGCAAAAATCTGAAGATAATTGCCCGTAGCGAAGATGATGTCATCGAGGCGCTCGAACGTGTAAAAGGCGAATTCGGCCTCTTCGTGCAGTGGCACCCCGAACAGATGGAAGATATCGAACACCGAAATGCAATCTACGGTGCGCTGATTAGGGCATGCGAAGTACAAGATTAGTGCTGTTCGCAAAGAATGGACACGGATAAATGAAAATCATAGAAGTGACATCGGACATCGCTGAGATGGCAAAAGTACAGCAGGACTGCGTGCTGACTATTGGAAATTTCGATGGTGTCCATCTCGGTCATCAGGAGATCTTGGCTACCGCCCGAAGAATTGCCACAGAAAGGAACGCGGACTTCGTTGTAATGACCTTCGAGCCACATCCGCTTGCTGTCTTGCACCCACAAAGAAAACCTGGCATCCTTACGCCATTGGCGTTGAAGAAGCACATTCTCGCTGAACTCAAGGTTGACTGCCTCTTGGTTGTACAAAGTACACCTGAGCTTCTGAGTCTTTCCCCACAGAATTTCATTCAACGATTCCTTCTCGAGAGTATTGGGCCTGCCGTAGTGGTTGAAGGCCGGAGTTTTAACTTTGGCTCGGGGCGAACCGGCTCAGTAGATGTCATGCAAAAGTTGGGAGCCACGAAGGGCTTTGAGGTTGTTGTCGTTGACTCCAAAGAGGTCAAAATGTCAACGGGCCAAAGCGTTGCGGTTTCAAGCACCGTGATTCGAGACCTCTTGCAGGCTGGCAGCGTGGCCGATGCCGCTGTGGCACTGGGCAAAGCTTATCGGCTGATTGGCCAGGTCGTTCCTGGAAGAGGCAAAGGAAAACAGCTCGGCTTTCCCACGGCAAATATGCATCCGCCCCAGCAGCTTATCCCTGCCGAAGGCGTCTATGCCGGATTCTCCGAAATTGGCGACACTTTCGAGGATCTCTGCATCGCGAAACAGAAACTCCTTTCCGTCTTTAGTATCGGCAGGTCAGAGACCCTCGCACAGCAACACACCCTGTTGATAGAAGCTCACTTGCTGACAAAACATGTCGGCCAGCTATATGACAAATGGCTCGCTATGGATTTTATCGAACGACTTCGCGACCAGCAAAAATTCAAGACAGAGTCCCAGCTTTCCGCCCAAATCGCAAAAGACTGTGAGAAGGCAAGGCTGATTTTGCCCGGCCGCGGATAAGTGACAGCCAAGGCGCGCAGAGGCACAAATTTATTGGGAGATGACACTGTGGTGACAGTCGACCTGCACACTACGACCGAAACAATGAGGCCGGCAGTACTGCCGGATAACAGGAAACTGCTTTACAGTGCGCTCGCTGTGGGATTGCTGGTGTCTGTGGTGGGTCTTGCCATCAAGAATTATGTTGTGGCGGTTTTGCCTTTGATAGTGCTGGCCGTCTTTCCTGGTCTGCCTATCTTCTTTCATCTTCTCTATCACTTGCTTGTAAAGATAGAACTCGGCGCCGATAGAATTATGGTGACGGATTACGCTGGAGCCCCCTTTGTGAGGTCGGCGTCGAGGCAGCAGATATCCTTCGACGAGGTTTGCTACGTCTACTATTTGGAGAAAGAGATAAATATCCTAAAGAACCTGAGAGGCCGGCTGAGGAAATTCAAGATATCACCGAAAGAGACCGATTACACGAGGCAGAATTTGGTGGCGAGATATCGTGTCTCCGAGGCGACGATCCGGCGGTTTGAAGAGAGCTCACAAAAGGCCCTGACCGATTATACCGCGACCGGTGTGCTGATGGAACTCGACGAGATTTGCGCCAGGTACGATATAGCAAAACAGACAAGCAGCACGATCAAAAACGCCATGAAGGACGATAGGAACTTCAACTTCGAGTATGTCAGGCGGCTGCTAAAGAAATATCCCATCAGCTCCAAGGATATGCAAAGGCTTAGGGACGAGTTTGCTACCTCCAATACCGATGTCCTGGCGCCTTTTCTCTTGACCAAGGTAAACATGGCCAAGTATGAGAAGCTCGAGAGCCGGGCACGCGGTTCGCTTGCAACGACCAGAGCGAACGTTGCGCTCGTGCTTTCCAATCGCGATGGCAGCAGCAAGGTCTACTTGACGCATTTTCACGACCTGTCCGAAAGAGATTTGCAGCGGTTCATCGAGCTAATCAACAGTAAGAGCCCGCGCGCAAAATTCCTGATGACAAGTCGCCAGCGCACGCGCTTATTAGGTCGATAACGTTGCTCAACTGCCCAAATCGCAAATGACTATAAAGAAGATAAGAGAAATCTCAGTAATAGGTTAAGAAATACTGGAAATCGAATGTCGCATAAACTTGACGAATATTTGAAGCTCAAACGAGGGCCCAGTGAGAATGAGCCCTGGGCTGAGGGGGAGTTTCTACAATCTATCAACGAATATATCCTGACAGTTGATAAACTAGCCAACTTGCCCCGTCTCAATACAGAGAAATATGGGCTTCTCTTTCGTGGACAAGCAAATACTGACTGGGACTTGAAACCTAGGATATGGCGGGAGTTGAACGGAATTGAGTGCGAGAAAGCCTTGCGTCTCGAGTTTGATTCAATTAGATACTTTCGAGAACGTGCACACTTGTTTTTAGACACCAGGTTGATTCCACACGAGAATGATCCTGGAGGATGGCTGGCATTGATGCAGCATTATGGAGCTCCCACACGAATGCTCGACTGGACTACTTCTCTGAACGTGGCTTTGTACTTTGCCGCAATGGATTATGCTGTAGAGAAAGCCGGTGGAACACACGAGTCAAAGGCAGGTGCTGTCTGGTTTTACCAAATTCAGTCTCTGCTCGAAAGTATGGAACGGTACACACCTGTATCTCCGGAAGAATACAGAAGTATCTTAACAGATGCGGATCTATTCCTTGAATTCGGACTAAAGAAAGCAAAACCAAACATAAGGATGTACACTGCTGGCACTCAGACAGAGCGAATGGTTGCCCAACAAAGTGTTCTCATCTTCTCAGATAAACCATGCTGTGATTACGCTGACTCGATTGGTAATGCATTGTACAACTCTAATTCAACTCGCAAGGACACACATCCACTGATGAAAATTGTAGTACCAGCGAATTCAAAACCAAAACTCAGAGAATATTTGAGTAAGCTGGGAATATCCGCGCGTACTTTGTTTCCTGGCCTCGATGGTCTTGGAAGGACTGTATCAGAGATCTTAGGAATTGAACAACAGAACTTCTACAGAGAAAAATGAGAGGAATACATGAACGATAATGCGTGTATTCAATAGGCGATTGAGTCGACTATTGCGAAATGGCGTCTATGGGAGAACATCATGAAACATAGAAATTCGAAGAGCTTAGCACGTGCCGTAATTGCTCCAGGCGGAGCCCTGCCTCTGTTATTCTGTCTTTGTCTGTTAACCGGACCGGTCGCCCAGGTAAACGCCGGGTGGGAGCAAGTTCCTGAGATTTTGAGCAGGATTAACGCCCCCCAGTTTCCGACCCGGGATTTCAAGCTCACCGATTACGGTGCAATCGGGGACGGACAAACAGACTGCACCCAAGCTTTCAAGAAAGCTATATCGGCCGCTCATGAAGCTGGTGGTGGTCGAGTGCTGGTTTGCGCTGGTTCATTCCTCACCGGCCCGATTCATCTCAAGAGCAATGTCAACCTCCACGTTGCAGAAGGTGCTGTTGTTAAATTTTCAGTAGACCCTAATAGGTATCTTCCGGTTGTCTATACCAGATTTGAGGGCGTTGAGTGCATGAACTACTCGCCTTTAGTCTATGCCTACGCGCAGGAGAATATCGCCGTAACAGGCAAAGGAATGCTCGACGGACAGGCCAGCGATCAAAACTGGTGGCGATGGAAGAGCACCCAGGCCGAGGATGTTAAAACGCTGCGGAATCAAGGCCAGACCGGCACGCCCGTTGACCAGAGACTCTTCGGCGCCCCCAAACAATTAAGGCCTAACATGATTCAGCCATACAAATGCAAAAACATTCTGATAGAAGGTCTCACAGTCAAGAATTCTCCCATGTGGCATATCCATCCTGTCCTTTCAAAAAATGTCATTGTCAGAAATGTAAAAGTTGTTGGCCATGGCCCCAACAACGACGGCTGCAATCCAGAATCGTGCAACGATGTCCTTATCGAGGGTTGTTCCTTTGATACCGGAGATGACTGTATCGCCATAAAATCAGGCAGAAACGAAGATGGTAGACGCGTCAATGTCGCAAGTGAAAACATCGTTATCCGAAATTGTCAAATGAAAGATGGACATGGTGGAGTGGTCATCGGCAGTGAAATGACGGGAGGTGCCAGAAATATCTTCGCTGAGAACTGCAAAATGGACAGCCCAAATCTCGACCGCGCATTGCGCATCAAGACCAACTCAGTTCGCGGCGGAACAGTCGAAAACGTCTGTGCTAGGAATATTACAATAGGCCAGGTTGCCGAAGCCGTTCTCAAAATCAACTTTTACTATGGAGAGGGTGACACCGGCAATTATTTACCGGCCGTTCGCAATATCAATTTGGAAAATATAACCAGCAAAAAAAGTAGATACGCCTTGTCAATTAGAGGTTATGACCGTGCGCCGATTACCAATATCCATCTAAAGGATTGCACATTTGATGACGTTGAGAAACCTAACCTTCTCGTCGGAGTCAAGAACCTACTTTTGGAAAATGTGAAGATTAATGGTGAGGCCGTCAATTAAAACGCTAAAGAGAGAGCTATCCCTCTGAAGAACTCAGTCAGCCCGGGTTAAGAAAGATACGTATGGTAACTGATAAAGATTTTCAAGAAGCCGTTGAATTAGTTAACAGATCTGAAAACATTCTGATTGCCACCCATATCAAGCCCGATGGCGATGCCTGCGGCTGTCTTGCTGCACTGTACCACGCCCTTGCCTCGCTCGCCAAAAAGCCAAAGTTGATATCGCCCTCCTCGCTGCCGGAATGGTACGAGTTTCTTTTTAATGAAAGGGTTCCCGTACTCGGCCAGGATGTCCCGCTCGAAGAGCTGATGCAAGGCCGGTTCGGTGAGTGTGACCTCATTATTGTTGTTGATACCAACAGCCACAGCCAGCTCTCTGAGTTTGACCGGTATCTGAAAGAGAATGATAAACCCGTTTTGGTAATCGACCATCACGTAACCTCCGATGGTCTTGGCGACGTCCAGCTCCTTGATCCCACCGCCGCCGCAACCAGCCTGATTGTCCATGACCTGTTCAAATACGCTAATTGGCCCGTAACCGAGAAAATCGCCCAGTCGCTTTTTGTCGGGATAGCTACCGACACGGGCTGGTTCCACTTCAGCAATACGGACAGCAGAACTCATCGCACATGTGCTGAGCTGATCCAAGCTGGTGCTCATCCAACGGAATTATACCACGATTTGTACCAGAATTTTTCACCCCAGCGCTTCAAGCTAATGACCGCAATGCTGGCCACGCTCGAACTGCATTTCGACGAGCGATATGCATCGCAACATCTCTGCCAGCGCCACTTCCAGCAAACCGGCGCCACGTACAAGGATACAGAGAATCTCATCGATGAATGCCGGCGGATTCACACCGTCGAAGTAGCATCTTTGTTTGTGGAATTAAAGAACGGCCGAATCAAGTGCTCCCTACGAAGCAAAGGCGCCGTCGATGTCTGCAAAATCGCCCAGAAGTTCGGCGGCGGGGGCCACACCGCGGCAGCAGGCACCCATCTGCCCGGCCCTCTGGAGGATGCAAAGCAGCTTATCCTCGACGCTGTGGCGCAGCAATTATCCGAAACATCTGACCGGTGATCTTCATTTGGGCGGGCAATAATAAGGCCGCTCTCCGTTCTCATTCGGGATGAACGCCTCTTCCAAGATAGCTAAACCTATTGGGCTGTCGGCTGGAACCCAGCGGTCGTCATTGATCCTGCGAATAAGCTTGCCCCTGGCCCATTTTTCAGCACCGCTGGCATAAGTCTCACTGCTGCCGGACATGTCGCCGCTTTCACGAGGGTCAGTAGTCTCCAAAAAGGCGATAAATCGCTCGGATTCGTTTGGCTCGTACGCATAAGTCAGCACGTAAGCTCTGACACCTGCCCGCCTGCCGTTCGGCAGCGGTCCAGAAGGAGCATCTATAGGTGGAGTCAAGCCCTTCTTTGTTGTGAAAAGTCTGCCGGTGTTCAGGTCGTAGAACCATTCCTTCGCGCTGGGTTCAATCTTCGAAGTTTTCTCAGGCCACACCAGCGCTGTGACAACCAGCAGCAGGAGAATTACCGAAACTGCGGTTATCCCGATTACCGCTTTGGGATTGTCGTTGACCCATCGCCTGAGTGCTAAGTCCTTGCACTTGTCCTCCAGCCGTTCCCACCTCTCTCGCAGCTCAAATCTGAGCCAGTCAGGAAGCCTGAACATCGCGATATTCTCCGGCAATGTATGCCAAGGCACAACCGCTCAATACAAGAATGATCTTAAAATCGCCGTCCCTGCAGCAGTTGAACCATCCGCTCGAGGTCAACGTTTCCTTCAGACGCCTCATCCGGACTCATTTCCCAATATGCTAACTCGATTGTCCGGGGATCTCTGTATTTCCAGTACTCGCAGTGAAAGTCTGCAAAAGACAGGTTGCACCCGTCACCGTGCCTGGCCGTTATGTTTCGACTTAGTCTGGCGAACCACTTCGGCGGTATGGCATCTATCTGTTCTACGGCACAGAAGGAGCCTTCTATCCATTCCATCCGGCTGTCGGCATCAATGAAAACCATCTTGTTGGCCGACATTGAGATTTCGCTCCAGGTCCTGAACGGTTTTATATTGTCGTGCTCGCAATTACAGGTCTTGCCGTTCATTGCCCGCGAGATAGCATAACTTCGCAGAAGTCCGCTGCTGTCACTCTTGCACTTGTAAAGCTCTAAGGTCCTCTCGGTATAGGGCCAGAATACCCCATTTACAATTGCCTGCTTCGTACCGCCGATGTCATTGTCTGGGATAACTGGCCCGTCCGCGACCCAGTGGCTGGATGGCGGAACGTCCCAGTCTGTGTCTGCCGAACAGAGATGGTCATCGTAGTCCGTGGCATATATGAGCCACGCTTCGGTCAGATTCCTGATGTTGGCAAGACAGACGACGCGCTTGCCCTGCTCGCGAGCACTCGTTAATCCCGGCAGCATAATAGACATCAGTAGTGCCATGATGGATACCACCACAAGCAGCTCCATCAGTGTAAAACCGCCCAACGTCCTTTTTTGCCCTGTATTTCTTTGCTGATTGAACATAAGTCCCTCCATATTTCTCAAAAACCAAAGTTTATTGATAAATGCGTACACGTATTATATTACCATCTTATCCCTCAGGCAACCAAAAATAACCGATTACAAGTCAAATAACCGTCCCAACTGGCATAGGAAGGCTTATCTTAGCTGATCCGTGATAAAATTTCAACTGTTGCGGATTCCGTTGCGCGAGTTTGGCCGGTCACTGCGGTTCGTATCGACTTAAGGGTCACAACAAAGAACAGACCACCGATAAGCCAAACAGGGTCCGTGTTCTCACCTATGGCCTGTCCCGCGGGATAAAAGCCTGGCAGGTGCCGTTGCATCTTGTGCACGCAGAATCTTGCCGCAATGCCAACATCCGCCAGAAACTCGCAGCAGCTATTCAAGCCGGACCCAATCCCTCATTCAGAACTGGTCAATCCTTGGCTGCGGAAGGCTCCCAGATAGGTACCTTGATTTCTGTTTTCATCTGTGCATAGTCGCCGGTCTCAGCATTCGTGAGGAATGTCTCCTGCGGCCCGGAGGTGGGCATGTGATGTTCTTTGAGCATCCAGGCATAAAGGCGTTCGTAGATTGGACGCGGGTCCGCCATGCCTTCGGGCTTGATAGTAGCAACCATCTTCACAGATGAGAGGGTCTTGACGTCTGTCATCTCTCCCAAAGTACCGGAGAGTTTCAACGCACCCTTATCAACGGGCAAACGAATCTCGATAAGCCAGTGCTCGCTGGATGTGCGGGTGAAGTCGTTTAGATAGGCGAATGTTATAGGTCCACCCGGATAAACACCTTTTTCTGTTGCCAGGTTGAAAAGATTCATCACGACTGAAGGTATATTGTCAAGGCCTCCACGGTGGATGGTGTAAAGAACCACCTGCTCCTCAAGCTGGCGGATGGTACAGGCAGGTTTGTCGGCGTCTGATTTGGCGGAAATCACGCTTGCAACTGCGAAAACTAACACGCCGGTTACAAGCAACAAGGCAATTCGTTTGGTCGCTTTCATAATGGTCTCCTTTATTTGTGTTTGATTGATTTCTAAGAGGTTACATCAAAACAGTTTTCACTAAGATACTCAAGATAATTCGGTCGTCAATGTGTCATCTTGTGCCGCATTTTTCGAAACTTTTGGCGGCATCCACCATGCCAGCCAGGCGCCGAGGGCGAGGCCCTGGGTGATGATTTCCGGTTGGACGACAAAGTGTATATGGCGCGTTACCGTTGGTTTCATATATACCATGCCTTCAATCGTACCCGGCGCTGCCACGGTGGCCGCCCAGTAACCCAACACGATGTAGAGGCCGGAGATTGTCACAAATCGCTTCTTGAAATCCCATTGGCACAACTTGTCAAAGAAGGGATACAAGGCAATTGCCATCAGTATGCCCCTTAGTATCTGGGCCGGAATGAACCATCTCGTGATGTGGGACACTGACTCCGGGTTATCGAGGGTGCGCATGAAATCACCAAAGGCGGGATCGGGACCAGTATAATACTGCTTCGTGAGCAGGTTGTACGCGATGGCACCAACTATAAAATAGGTGACGGTGTGCGTTACTACTACTTTGCCAGTAAAACCAACAAAACGTTTCAATTTCATATCTTGTTCCTTTCGATCACGGGCTAACAACCACCGGCGCTACTTTATTCTCACCACGCGGTTGTGCATCTTCAGGTAGACCTTACCGACACAGAAGAGCTGGCCTGGCTGGATGATCTTCCTAATTTCCCTCTTTCTCGCCTTTTGGACGACCATCAACGGAAGATCCGTTCGTATCGAACCGTTACGTGACCAAGCAGGCTTCAGGTAGCAATTTGCTTGCATTTGGCACTCCTCATATAAACCGCACACTGGGCTTTACTTGGACTGACTTCCATTCATTAGTCATTCCTGGGAGCCCTTTAAGATTTGTTCAAGGGCCGCAACGTGTGCATCAAAAGCGTCTCGGCCTTTCCCGGTTGCGCTGATAAATGTCCGCGGCTTGCGAGCAACAAAGGTTTTCTCGATCCTGATATAGCCAATGTTTTCAAGTTTGGCCAGATGAGCCCCCAGGTTGCCATCTGTAAGCTTTAGCAGGTCGCGCAAATAGGTAAAGTCAATCTGCTCACCTGGATCGAGCGTGACCAATGACGACATTATTCGCAGCCGGACAGGCTGGTGTATGATATCATTGAGTTCAGTCACTTTTACCTCCAGCGGACTCGAATATACAGACCTGTTCCCAGTAAGGCTCCTCCACCGGCTGCGGACATCCACAAAAAGAAATAGCTGGGCAGTACGTAGTGACCGAAAAACGTCAGCGCCGTCACCGCGAGTCCCAGCCACAACATGAAATAGCTGCCAAGCCAGAGTCCTAATACCACGTAGCCGAACATAGCCAGTGTACATGTGAATGTGCAGATTTGCATACCATCTGCTGGCTTGAATAGCACGATCCAAAGCAACGCATATGCAAACAACAGCAGCCAAAATCCGCAAATACGCCAAAAGAGTCTCTCGGAAGCGGGGACCTTTGTTGCGGCCTTTCTTGGCCACCTACAGAAGATCAGTACGGTGGCGACGAAGCCTATTACATTTAGCGTATTGAAGATGTACACGGCCCGTCGAGGATAGAAGTGAACGGACGCGAAACCGACGACCCATATTAGACCCCATAGAATAAGAAGGCCACTCGCGTAGCTTGCCGCAACTACTTTACGGGTCTGATCTGAGACACTCTTGACCGCCGCCAGCGATTCTCGGGCATCTTCCTGGGATACTTGCATGACGCCAATCTCCTAATAGGACAAGACACTACATCATTGCTGCAAAGTACTCTACGCAACAGAGTACTCTATGTCAAGCTAATTTCCTGGTTTTTTTCAAGATTCTTGCAAAATCTCTATTTCCGGCCCAAGAATGAGGTTTCGGTGCCGAAAAAACCTATTATTCTGGTCGCTTTCGGCCTCGAATTCGCTGGGCCAACACCGTCCTTGGGGCGGCCAGGACCCTCGTCACGGAACGTTCCGACTCCCAGATGAAGAGAGTTTTGCAGGGACACTGCCAGTGTTGACTTCCATATCGCTTCGCTTTTCCATCACCGGGGAGAAGCACGCGTGAACACACCTGCGGTCCGGCTTACAGTTGGGACCTGTGACAAGCTCCTGCTCACAAGCTCACTCGCATTAAGGATGACGCAAATACTGCGACTCATAGGACAACATACCGTACGGCAAGGATCATGCCGTCGCTCCCTCGTACGCAAAGGGCCTCATCAAGTAACGATGGGGATACCATAAAGCTGACAAAATGTCCGAAGTTGCCTTGCGTAGTCACCATAGAATATGACCTGATGCATGCCCTTCACATCACATACGTCATCCACCTCGTTGATTGTCATCTCTACATTCGTTCGACAGCCACCCGTTCGCGGGATACTTGGGCATCCTATAACTTTCCCACTATAAATGTACATCTCAGGTTCCGCCCCTGAAACGTACTGGGCCATTGTGACTTCTTGTCCTGCGCGCCAAAGCACGCGCGGGACACATCCCCAGCCCGCTTCGGCATGGTTCATTAAGATGTATGGCTCAGAGGGAGCGGTTGTGCCGCTCAACTTCGAGGCGCAAGTACAGTGTGCACCGAAGTAATGATTTTTCTCAGTCTCCATAGAGGCGTTCTGCTGAAATCCAGGCTTATCGAAGAGCTGCTGCACCAGCATCAAAGTCAGCGTTGCATTAAGGTCAGCTTGACAACCGGCAGCGATCCCTTCGTCCCTCAGGCTCATAAAGCCCATACAAGGTGGCGGGTGCTTGTGTGGCCTGCTGAGTCCGCGCAAACAATCCATCATAACTGCATCGGCTTTCTCCGCGCCAATGATTCGTTTAAGCACGAAATATGTCTTTGCAGCATCCAAGATATCAGCCTTGCTGGGCTGGATGACTTTCTCAGCATTTTTAAAGTACGTGTTGGCCAGTTCTTTGACTTCGTTCGTGACTTTAGCGTGCTCAAACTCCTCAACGAACCTCGATGTTGGAATAGTCCGAACTTTGGTTCCGAAGTGGGGCACTGTTGTTTCATTAACTGTTAAGCCCGCGATGTTGACTATGCAGCTATTCTTCATCCAACTTGCCGCTTTGATCATCCTCATGCCGTCTTCAACCGCTTCAAGATTATCCAGCGAATTGACCAGATACACGCCGGACTCTCGGTGCAGCTGGTTAATGTGGTCTACGAGCAGAATGCCCAGCGTGGCAAGTACGACGGTGGGAATTCCAACTTCCTCGATGATGCGTGTGATGTGCGGCCAATGGCCCTTCTTGAAAGGTATAAGCAGCAGCCCGTCAGGCCCCGACTGCTTGACTTTGTTAATAAACCGCGTCACACTTGGCGCTTCATCGAGAGGCTCTTCGTCCATTATGATGCGCATGCCCAGTCTTCGCTCAATTTCTTTGATCCTGCTGGCGTACTCCTTTTGGCGCCCTTCAGCGTCAAAGGTTGATCCCGGCCAGCTATAATAACCGACTTTCCGCAGAGACTCGGTGGCCGGATATATGAAAGCTCCCCGCACCGTAGCGATTCCCTTTCGCCGGCCGCCCCCCTCGGCCAAACCGGCACCAAGCAGTTTCTTAGTGCTAAGCGAAACACCGGCAGCAGTGGTACCGGCCGCTTGCAGAAACTCCCGCCGGGACATCTCGGACGCTTTAGCTGATTCTGACTGGTTCATGTCAACTCCTTCCAAACTTAACATGCATAGCGACGAAATCCCACAAACGCCTTGGCCTGTTGGATTAATATATTGCTCAGGTTTCGCCACATTTGTCTCGACTGCTCGTTCCTAATTTAACATTGTTCAAGATATATCACGCCGGATCCGGAACGCAGTTTTCTCCCCTGCTCTGACTCGCAGCGTTTTTTTGAACTCGCGGTAGCCAAATTCACGCAGGGTGAATCTTGATAAGGTCAATTCACCATGTAGGACAGACAGTTCAACGCTCACATTTTTCTCCCTGCATCGGAGAGAGCAGCTTCCCCATGCGTAGCCGTTTGACCAGAAGAACGTACCATCCTGAGCAGCCAAGGTCATAGTCTTGTCCACGCCGGAATAATTGAACCCTGTAAGTGCCAAAACGGCCGCCCAGCTCGCCATGGCGCGCGCGTAGTGGTGGCCGCACTCAGCCTCGTCGAAGGGATTCCGCTTGTGCCCATCGTAGCGGTCACGGATGTTCCGGATGCATTGGAGCCCATCCTCCACCTGGCCCTCATACAGCATACCTATGGCTGCCGTATACTCGAAGCCCGTCATGACCTCGGTAAAGTACGGGAAAGGGTTTTTAGGCCGGTCTTTAGGGTAGCTGGCCATCAGAAGAGCAGACTCTTCGCCCAGCGCGTAGCTGCGCATACAGTTGAAGTGGCTGGACAAGTCCTCCCTAAGGTTATATTTCATGATGCTCCGCAACGTCTCGTGGACATTGGCGGGCTCGAGCAGGTATCCCAGGCCACAAACGTGAGCCATATATTGGCCTACAAGCTGGTCGACAAGACAGCCAGAGCCAAGCTGGTAATCAGGTCGGGTCGGGTCTTTTGCGCCCATGCCCACAAGCAGACTTGGCGCTATCTCCGACCTGTCCTTCGGTGGTTGGATTTTGTGCTCGTAGTATTCGCCGTTAAAAAGATTCTTATCCAGCCATTCTTTCCCTCGTTCAAAAAGATCCCGACAAGTCTTGGCAAAGTCGTCCTCGCCAACGTAACGTGCCATTTCCTCACCCGCCCGCAGCGCCCCTAAATACCAGATGCCCATCTGCGGATTTGGGCCATAGTATTCTACATCCATCGTGTTGTGCTGACAGCCTTCCATCACACCGTCACGCCCGGCGTCCCAGCCCCCCTTAATCCAGCAGAACTCCAACGCTCTTTTGACGTGGGGCCAAAGCCTTTTCAGCATCTCATCATCGCCCGAAAGTTGCCAGTCCCGGTACATCTTCATGATGCACCCCATCTGTCCGTCGGCCGCGGCTTTACCGAAATCCTGGGCACGCTTAAGTGGCAAGTTCACACGAAAGCTCATCAGCCCTTTGTCGTCCGTAGCGAGGCCGAATTCGACCTCACGCATTGACTTGGCCAAACTGCCAAACAAAAAGGCGGTAGCCTGCTCGTAGTTCCAGACGTGCGTACACGATCCGTGGCAGCAGCCCCTCCGATTGCTGCAACCTTCCCAGCCGAAGAATCGACCGTCCTTAGTCCGAAAACAGGTCTGAGTCCGCAGCGTACTGATATTGAACAGGGCAGCCTCCTTCACTACCTCGGGCAGATCACTCCGGCAGAAGGCTCGTACAAAACGAACGGTTTCCTCCTCCAGTTTTGAGAGCCGCGCCGTGACCTTCTCTGCCGCGTCCAATGCGTCCGAATATTGAGTTGTGTAATAGTTGCCAATTCGGTCGTCATCATTGCCCTTCGGTGTCCAGGTATGGCGGTTGGGGAAGTGCCATGTGATCAATAACGTAACTTCCTTTGCCCCTTCTGGCGGCAGCTCTACCTTCACCGCAAGAGATGCAATTGGCATATCCTCTCCCGCGGCCTCGCGCTGCTCAAGTTCTCCATCATCGCTGAAGTCATCCCAGAAATCGAGCATCGCTGTGCCCCAGCCTGCCGCCAACCATGCCGTGCGGTAGCTGATGCCGCTACTGGCCGTCGTGGTTAGCGCCATTGAGCCCCATTGCTCTGCATTCGACGGCACACCTTCAGAATGCATAAAGATACCATGAACATTTCCGCCTTCGCGGAATTCGTTTTTGTTGGCCTTGGCATTGTATGCTGAGCCATCTATGCCAATGAAATTGGGCATGCTGCCGCAAATTGATGCGGTCACCGACTGTTTCGTTTTATTGCGAAGTATGTATCGCAGAATGGCCACCGGTATACCGCTGGTTTCAGCGTCGCCAGCGACCAGCGGGTTAAACGCTTTGAGCCTGACGTCAACAGGCACCTCCGGGTCAGAAAGCATGACCTGGCCCAGCGGATAGGCTGCCGCAAACGAGCACTTGTGAAACCGCGGCAGTCCGTGGTTAGGCACCGTACTGCCATGGTCACCTTCGTAATCCGACGGCTCTATCGGGCCCTCGATTGCCCGCGCCACTTTCCGTCCATCAGCCGTTTCTGTGTAGAGCGCAAGGAAAGGACCGACACGTCCTTTGAGCGGCACGAAGCCTTTGGCTGCGCGGTTCACAATCTCCCAGTCCCGCAGGTCGCCACGTCCGCCCAAGGAAACGGTTCCCGTACCAATACCGCCCAAAGGAAGAGCGATGCGGGCAAGGTGAGCCTGGTCGTAACGCTTAAGAATGGGCCAGTCTCTGTAATCGGCCGCTTCCGTTCGTATTTCAGCCACGACAGATTCGTTTCTGGCGAAAGACTCCGCACCGCAATGTAAGCCCCACGCTACAGCCACTATCATTGAGCTCAAAAGTAACCTTCTCATCCGACATCTCCCATTCATAATTTGCCTGACTATCGCACCGGAAATCTATTGGACTAAGATTTTGAATCTGCCCGAAAAACACAGCTACCTCAGCCATTATCAGAATTCAAATTATAAACAGCAGAGTGTGGCAATAGAAAGGCTAAATTTCTACCTCAGGTATTTTGTTGCCACCTCTCCAAAGACACGGTAAAAACAACGCTTGTAGATATGTCCTTTGCATGAGATCATGTAGTCTGAAAAAGCCTACTAATAGTAAACAAAAAGGGGAAGGCCATGTCAGATTGTAGTCGTAGAGATTTTATCAAAGCCTCCAGCGGTATCCTATATGCTGCCATCGCAGGTGGGCTGACATGTCACAACAGAGAAATGCCTGTTTCCTCTCAACGGGGCGGTTTCAAATATGCTATGTGCAATGAGTGCATGGCTGAACTTGGTTGGCCCAGGCAATGTCAAATCGTCGCCGATGCAGGGTATAAGGGGATTGAAATTGCGGCCTTTACTCTGGTTAAACAGAGCGTGCAGGAAGTAACTGCTGCTGGCCGCAAAGAGATGGTCTCGACAATGAGAAATGCGGGCCTTGAATGCCCGGGACTGCACTGGCTATTAGCACCGCCACCAAAAGGATTACACTTCACAACACCAGACGTTGCTGTTCGTCGGAAAACCATCGCCTATCTTGATGAGCTTATCGACTTCTGTAGCGATCTTGGTGGCCAGTATATGATCTTCGGATCTCCGAAACAACGCAATACGAGAGGCATCCCTGTTCAAGAGGCCAAAAAGAATTTCGCTGAAGGCCTTGCCAGGGTCGCTGACCATGCGCAAAAACGCCATGTTAAGATCCTCATAGAACCCTTGGGCAAGAACGCAACCGATGTTGTTAACACCTTACAAGAAGCGTCAGAGTTGGCCAAAAAAGTCAATCATCCGGCCATTCAGATTATGTTTGATTTCCATAATACTACCGACGAGATTGAGCCACTTGACACTCTCCTTCGCAAATACTACAAGTACATCCATCATATTCATGTGCAGGAAATGGACGGCAAGCACCTTGGTACGGCCTCGGCGGTCAATGATTACGTCAAAGCCTTCCAAACACTCAAGGATCTAAGATACGATAAATGGATATCTCTCGAAGTATTTGATTTTTCTCCAGGTGGTAAGAAGATTGCTGAAGAGTCGATGCGGGTACTGAAGCAAATTGAAGGTAAATTGACTTAACTGTCGCAGATAAAATTGCCAACAAGTGACAAAATGATTCACAACGGAGGTAAGCCATGAAAGGAAGAATTCTTGCACCGCTCTTCGTAGTAGCCGTGCTTGCAGGTGCCGGCCGTGTACTGACAGCCTCGGAAATGAGACAGGATTTCTCGCCCAGGCAGCAAGAGCAACAACTGCCCCGGGTTATGCACTCGGCAATGAAAGATTTGCCCAGCGTCACTGTCGGCAAAGAGAACGCAGACCTGATCGGCGGTGACAACAGGGTTTTGCAGGCAGCGGTTGATTACATCGCCGGCTTGGGAGGCGGCACAGTCCAAATCAGCGCTGGCGAATATGTCATGTACGATTCGCTGCATCTGCGCTCGAACGTTACCGTTCGTGGCAAAAAAGGCAAAACGATTTTGCGCAAGGCGGATGGTGTCACGTCCCTCCTCGCCCTTGATGGTGACTTCGGCGAGCAGCAGATTACGGTGGAGGACCCGACCGGCTTCGCAGTCGGATATGGTGTTGCGATCTGGGATGATCAGGCAGGAGGATTTCACACTACTGTCGCTCGAATCACTGGCCACAACAAAAATACCTTCTCGATCGATAATCCACTGATGGCTGACTGTATGATGCATAATAAGGCCAAAGCCGCAACGGTCTTTCCTGTTGTCAGTGCATATAGCGTCGAGGGGACACGAGTTGAAGATCTGATTATCGACGGCAACAAGAAGAATAATGTCCATTTGAATGGCTGCCGAGGTGCGGGAGTCTTTCTTTACCGAGCCTTCGGAACCGTCATTCAAAGCTGCATAGTCCGAAATTACAACGGCGACGGTATCAGTTTCCAGCAGTCCAACGATGTGACTGTTGTTGACTGTATTTGCGGGGACAACGCTTCCTTGGGCATTCATCCTGGAAGCGGCTCGCAACGTCCGCTCGTCCGCAAGTGTATTGCCCAACGAAATGGAACCGATGGCTTGTTTCTATGTTGGCGGGTCCGCCACGGGCTATTTGAAGATAATATCCTCGAGGCAAACGGGCGATTCGGCATCTCCATCGGGCACAAGGATTCCGACAATCTGCTTCGTCGCAACCTCGTCCGCTTGAATCATCGAGACGGAGTATTCTTCCGCAACGAGTCGTTGGGAATGGCTGCTCATCGCAATTGCTTGCAGGACAATATCATCGAAAACAACGGAGCCGGCGGAAAAGCTGCCGGAATCTGTATTCGAGGCCAGACCAACAACTTGGTACTTAGAAACAACGTCATTCGTGACACCCGAGAGGACAGCTCTCAAACTCAAACCGTGGGGATCCGCATTGAAGAGAAAGTTGGCGATGTTATTTTTGAGAGCAACAAAATAGATGCTCAAATAGCGATTGATGATCGGCGGGCCGCCGAACCGTGATAAAGCGATTCGTACGGTCAGCCACGCCCTTTTGTGCAACAAAGACAGCCGGTAAGGAGAAGAAAATGAAACGAGTAAATCGTCGTGACTTCATAAAGAGATCAATCGGTGCTGCTGCAACACTGACAATGTCATCCCGAAGAAGAAGTCTTGCGGCAACCGAGAAGGTCACTATCGGCGTGATGGGACTTGGTGGCCGAGGAACATACCTTGCAGAGAAGTTTGCCAGCAGGCCCGACGTAGAGGTTGCGTACCTTTGTGACGCAGACACGAGATGCTTTGCCAGAGTAAGAAGCTTGGTGCAAGAGGTTCAAAACACAAAGCCGGAACTCGTGCAGGATTTTCGAAGGATTCTTGATGATCCGAAGGTGGATGCGATTATCAACGCAACCCCCGATCACTGGCACGCCCTCGGTACCATAATGGCCTGCCAAGCTGGCAAGGATGTCTATGTGGAAAAGCCCCTTGCCCATAATATCTGGGAGGGTAGAAAAATGGTCGAGGCTGCCCGAACGCACAAACGAATCGTGCAGGTGGGCATGCAAACACGCAGCGCGCCCTACATGAAAAATGCTGCCGAATATATCCAATCCGGTAAACTTGGCGATGTTTACCTTATTCGAGTATTCAATATGATGAAGCATTCAACGATGAGAGAGGGCTCTGCACAGCCTGTTCCAGAAGGATTCGACTACGATATGTGGTGCGGCCCGGCACCCATGCTGCCGTACAATCCGGCTCGCCGCTGGTTAAACCTGTGGGAGTACAGTTGCGGTCCCATAGCCGGCGACGCCGTCCACCAACTGGACCTGGCAAGGTATTTGTTCGGTGATAAGCCCTACCCCGATACCGTTGTGCACGCAGGTGGAGTCAACGCCCTAAAGGACGGAAGGCAGATTCCAGATACCCAGTTAGTCACGTATGAGTATGGCAAGTTCACGCTATCGTTTGAAGCTGCCCTTTGGACGCCATACATGAAGAAGACGCCCTCCGACATCCGAGATTCAGACAAATTCCCAAATTGGCCGTTCAGCAGCACTAAGATCGAAGTGCTGGGTACCGAAGGCTTCATGTATCTTGGAAGGCATGGCGGCGGATGGCAGGTCTATGATACAGATGGCGAATTAGCTTATTCTGAATATGGTCGCCAGGCGGATAAGGAACATCAGGATAACTTCATCGATTGCATTCACACACGCAATCTTCCAAATTCTGATGTCGAGCAAGGCCATTATTCCGTTTCACTGTGTCACCTGGCTAACATATCGTATCGCGTTGGCAACAAAAAACTGAGATTTGATGGCAAAACCGAAACCTTCGTTGACGCACCCGATGCCGACAAATATCTAAAACGCACCTATAGACATCCGTGGGTAATACCTGAGAGAATTTGAAATTCCAGATTTGAAATTTGAAATTTAGATCACCCAGACCAACGAAACAAAAGGATAGTACATTATGGGCCTTTCAAAAACGAAAATCTGCTTTTTCGTGGTTACCATTCTCATAAGCACGACTGGCGCAATTTCTGCCGAGAACTGGTTGCAGTTCAAGTATGATAGCCGGCACTCGGGCAATGTGCCCGACAGAGGCGTTACCCCACCGCTTGGACTGGTTGGTGCAGTCCCGTTGACGGATGCCATTTTTACGGCTCCGGTAGTAGCAGATGGACGCATCTATGTGGTGGATGGTGCGGGTGTAGCCTTTTGTATCGATCCTGCTACACTGCGAGTCGTGTGGAAGTCTGAGACGCCTGGCGGCAAGGCCAATTGTAACAATGTCTCCTCGCCAGCTATTGCGGGGCGTTATCTGCACTTCGGCACGATGGCCGGTTCTTACTACGTGCTTGATACAACCACCGGAACCGTGGTCAAAGAGATTGCTTGCGGGGAGCCGATCTTCAGCACGCCCGTCGTGGCAAACGACCGGGTGTATTCTGCCACGCTCGGCTCGAAGGTCTATGCTCTTGAGCCTGACGGGACAGTCTGCTGGGTCTGGGATTTCGTCAAGGAGGTTATGGGCTTTACGGGTAATCGTTGGAGCGGAGAAGACTGGTGCAAACACAAGAAAGGGCGGGTGACATGGCACGACCAGTTCTGCTGTTCAACAGACATGGCGATGCATGGCAAGCTGCTCGTTGTCCCCGCCGGCGGGTCTGCGGTTTGCCTCGAAGACCTGGGCGATCGCGCTCAAATCCGGAGGATGGCTGTCGTGCCAGCATATGCGGGCTCAGAGAACCCGTCCACCTTCGGGATTAGCATAGATGAAGATGGAGCACTCTATCGCCAATGGCACAGACGGGACAATACAGGTCGAGTCGAGATAATTCGCCTGCATGACAGCAAAGCAGAGACCGACTACGTCCGCGGAACGCTGACCGAGATAAACCGTCCGGGCCTGCTGAGTTTCTCTTCGGTAAGCACGCGCGGTCAAGACGTCTACCGGTGTCGTCCGGAAGAGGGCTTTGGCTTCTGCAAGCATTCCCCCGGAAAAGCAACTTTGTATCTGGGGGGCTATCCATCCATTGCACCGCCGATCCTGCTTCGGGATACCGGCGTATATGGTGGTTTGGATGGAAGTCTTTACGTTGTATCTCTCTCGGGCAGTGGCAAAGTATGGTTGTTTAAGACCGCCGCAGGCCGCGCCGTCTCTGCTCCTGTCGCGGTATGCAATGGTCGAATCTACTTTGGTTGTGAGGATGGTTACTTATATATTCTGGGACCAGAGGGCAAAACGCAACTGCCATCGAAAGATCTTCAGTTGTGGAGGATCCGAAGCCCACTGACCAGCAAGCTTGCCGACCCAGAATACGACTGGTTCACCAATTTTGGCAACCAGGCAAGCACCAACTCGAACGATCAAGGTCTAAAGCCGCCTTTCAAAATGAAATGGATTCGGAGGTATGAAGGCACGTTTAAGCACCTGCCCGTCTGCGGTGGCGGCCGGATGTACACCCACACCGCCGAGGGCCAGATCTTCGCCGTCGAGCAGGAAACAGGCCGACTCTTGTGGAGGCGGTACTGGCCCGGCGCGCATATATCCTTTACCTGCCCAATTTACTACAACGAGCGCCTCCTGGTCCCCCAGGCGGGGATGAAGAAGTCTCGTATCCGCTGCCTTGACGCAGCGACGGGCAGGCTATTGTGGGAGGCTCCTTTCACCGGCTCACCAAGCTGGAGCCGGCAGCAGCCGCCAATCATCTATAAGAACCTCGCAATCTATATTTTTGGTACGGGCAAGTACGCGCCGCAGGGAACTGAAAAAGCTTACGTCCATAAGGGCACACCCGCAAAGGCACCGGATGGTCTTGAAATAATGAGCTGGATTTACAGCCATGACAACCCTTATTACCCAAAAGACCAAAGACCTCTTGTCAAAGCCTGGGACCTTGATACGGGCCGGGACGTTTGGACGATAGATTTTTCTAACTTCGGCTCGGGTGGCAATGATGCCGGCTTATGTTTGATGGATGACACACTTTACTACTCCTGCTTTTTCGGCTATGCATCAAAAACTAAGGATGGATTGCCAAAAGCGCAAGGCTTGACAGCCGCGATAGAACCCATTACCGGCAGGGTTATCTGGCTGACGACAGAGCACTATGTGACAGCCGGCACCACCATCTCTGCCAAGGATGGGCGTCTGTACCTCGGCGGATACAATCCGCCTGATGAAAAAACAAAACACCGTTATATCTGGTGTCTGGACGCCGCAGATGGTTCCCTGATATGGCGCTCTGAACCGGTCGCAAAGGCCGTTAATGTGGTCACCCTGGGCAAAAAATTCGTCTTTACCCATGCCTCTACTGGCAAGCCAAGCTATCTGATAGACAAGGATACCGGCAAAATCCTGTCCACCTTCGACAAAGGTTATGCATGCACCCGGTTCATCCTTTCAGAGCCTTACATCGTTGGTCCCAACATGGATATTATCCATACACTGAGCCGCAACAAGCTTATATCCTCTGGACCCTGTGTGGACGTACGAGAGTGCGTTGGTGGAGTCGTGTCAAACGGCCGACTCTTCTACACATCCCAGGGCAGCGGCCTCCAGGTTTCCCAGATATATGGAGACGAGGCCGTTTCGTTTGCTATTCCTTGGAATACCATGGGCACCAGCCGTTGACTGCACCATCAGGGATATACCCAGGGTGCCGTGGCTGCGCGAACTCTCCGAACAAGTGCTGCTTGCCCTGTACACCTGCTCAAGAAAGGACTGTATCAACAAGACATATTTTCCCCCTCAGCATCTTGTATCCTTATTCACGCACCACTTCCACGCCGCACAGGATTGGCGCCTCACTCATTGATGAGAGTGTCTCGTTTCTCGGAACAAGTTCTATCTCCAGGTTGCGGTCAACTTTGATACCTTTGAACTCCCGCACAACTGCTTGGTGGGAATCTCCTGCATCCTTTGTAATGTCGAACCCATCCTCAACCAGTTGCCCCTGTAGTTCTATGTCGAATATCCGTTTGTCCGCTTGTTCATTTTCCAGGTCAGCGAAATAGAGCCGGACCGCGTATTCGGCAGGTTCATCCTCTTCGCCCAAGAGCGGCAGCAGGCAACGCTTCAGACCTCGTCCGCAGGAGGCAAATATCCATGGCCTGTCGGTTCCAGTTACAGGTTCAGCTTCACTGCTTCGGTGGAAGTATCCCCCGCCATCCAGGAATTCCGTCTGCACTTCGAACGAAAAGCCCATCGCCCTGCGGTCTCCCGGTAATCCGGGTCGAGGGTATCCAAGCCACAATACACCATCTTTGTCGCGTCTGTCACCTGTCGCTGCGAAGTTGATAGCTAAGTGCTGGACCGGAGTATTGGCGCCGGTAGCACTATAAATGCCCCATCGGTCGTGATCCGGACGAGGCTCAAGTGCCACTGAGCAGATTATGGGATAGAGGCATATGCAGCCGGCGCTGGCTTCCGGTGCTAGCGCGAGTCCATCCGCGGCAATCCCATTAATCCAGCATCCAAGGCGATGTCCCGCAAAATGACGTATGCCACTGTCGTCGTTAAGATCATAATAGCTGGTGAAGCCCGAACGCATCAATAACATCTGTGGGCAAGCCGAAATCGCTCCGCAATGATGACCCGGCCGCAGAAACTGCCACGGTGTCTTGGCACCAGTCACCGGATGACGCCGGGTCTCTTGTTCACCGGTCTTGAGGTCGAACGCCCATGGCTCCGCGAGAACTGTGTCACCAATGATTAATGGACGGTGGCGGTAGTTGGCGTCTGTCGCCCACAGCACATCGCCGGTCTTGGCAGACAGCGCCACCAGCCGCCGGCGCGAGAACTCACCTGAAAGAAACTGCCTCCAGTAATGGCCGTTGGCGTTGGCGCCGCACAGGACCAAGACGCCGTCACGATACATGGCCGTCAGTTCACCGCCTGCAATTCCAATTCTGCTGCAGTCTGTCACGTCGACCGGCTTACCCCACAGTTTGCCTCCGGTTCGCGCATCGAGGGCAACGGCAAGGCGTGCATCAAGCCGCTTCTGCGCTTGCTCGGCCTTCTTTGCCTGCTCACCTTCCAGATTCATCAAGTACGACTTGTCTTTCCGCAACAGCGCCTCCCGCTGCTCCGGTGTCAGCGAGCTTTCAACAAAGAAGACCCAGCCATCTCCGATAGCGATGGTCAGGTTGCCAATGTTCTTGCCTTCGTAGGTCCACAGCCTTTTCCCGTTTCGGGTATCAATGGCGAAGACCAGGTCCGAGACTCCTGCTTGGGTCATCCCGCTGCCGTAGAGGATGCCGTCAACATAGCCGAGATATCCCCATCTATGTGAGGCATCTTCTGGTCTTGGGGGCATTGCATACGTCGCACCGGTCTGCCCCGTTTCGGCGTCGAGCCGTAGGCACTTGTCACCCACAGCGACAAAGAAGCTGTCTTCTGAGGCAGCCAGGTTCCCACATTCAGTTCTTTTGAGCCGCGTCCGCATAGCGCCGGGGATGCTACGTTTCCATTGTAGGACACCATTGTAAGAATCGTAGACCATGACAAGGTTTTCGCCCTGAACAAACAATCGGCCATTGACTGCAAGGGGCGCCGCGGCAGCATCATGACGATTGACCATCGGTGCCGGCCCGGGCTCGCCAAACCAAAGCAGCCCCAGCGGCCCGCTCAAAAGCCGATCGTCGCTGCAAGCCGTATTGCCCGGTTCGGCATATTGATGTGTCCATTTGCCGGCCCCTGGCAGCCGCCCGCGTCTGAGCACGGCCCAGCAGCCGTTCACCTCGCTGAGTCGGCATTGGCCCAGCTCCAACCGAGCCAGCCACTGGCGAAGCTGTTCAGAAGATACAGTCTTGGCCTGGCTGGACGCGTTCGCCGGCACGCCCAGGCAAATGGTACCGCCGCACGGCTTCAGGTGCCGCGCAAGTTTCATGGGGTCACCGCCCGCCGACGGCGGGTTGCCCGTCACAAGCAAAGTGTCAGAAACTATCAGGTTAGCAAAGTAGTTTGAGTACGGCAGCATCGATTCCGCCCCGGCGGATTGGTCAATGGTCACCCGCTCGCCATATAGCCCTGCAGCATCCAGAGCATGTCGCGCCGCCCGCACTTTCTCCGGATCGGGTTCCACCCCGATGATCGTCAGTTCCGTGCGTCGGGCCAGTTCCCATGCCAATCGGCCACGTTCAGCGCCGACAACAAGGCAATAACCTCTCTTGACCCCTGTCTCCACAAGGATAGACTCGGCGGCGGCTTCATAAACCGCGGTGAGCTCATCTTCAGGATAAGGGTTCGCTGCCGGATGGCTCGACCGCTTAGCCACTGGCATCTCCCCTTCGCCAGTGTCACTTGAACAGAAGCAGTATATCTTCCCTTTGTCGGTGCTAACATAGAGGCGCCCGTTGGCCACAGCCAGCCCTCTTGCCTTCCCATCGACCTTCGCAGTCCAAAGGGCCTGACCGTCCTCTCGGTCAAAAGCGTTGACTTGATCCCGCCCCCCAGCAAGAACTAAGTTGCCGGCCACTATTAACTCCGCATCGCATTCGCTCGGCACCTGCCATTTGATTGTCGGCCTGATGTTCTGCTGCCGGTGTTGGTTCAGCTCTTCTTGTGCAGCCTTTAGCTGTTGTTGTAGTTTCTCACGATTGTCGCCCGTGGCTCTTCTTACCCTACTCTGCAGGCCCCCTATCCTGTACTCCAGAGAATTCCGACTCCGGCTGGCCTCGGCGTACCCAGCTCGATTCATGGCTATGAGCTCGCTGCCTGTTGCCAGGTAGGCCGTGTCTCCCACTACCGTCAGACGTCGCCCCGGAAACCAAGCGAAGCCCGTCCTGCCGGTCCTCTGGTCAAGAGCTAACAGATGGTATTGCGTGCCGGTATAGATTTGCTCATCGGCCAGCAAGGCGTACGTGCCACCGATCATCCCTCCTGCCTGCTCGCCTCTCCATCCATAGCTGGGTTTGAGCATCATCCGCCCGGTCGTCCGATCGAAGGCAACCGGTAGAGCTCTGCCGGAAGGCACAAATAATTGGCCCTGATTGGCCAACAGATACCCCTGTGGCGTGAAGTCGTTACGGTATGCGTCTTCCTCACTAATGGTGTCGTTCTTCCAGATGAGCGTTCCATCGTCGACGCGGACGGCACAGATGTAAACGTTCTCATGGGGGAAGATTCCCGCACCGAAATAGGCGATTCCCTGGTCAACGAGCACTCCAGTTCGGATCGGCCAACGTGAAATCATCTTCCCGTTGCCCAGCAGCTTTTCGCTGTTCGGCCCGCCGCGTATCTTCCACACCAGCGCTCCATCCTCAGCATCCAGGCAGTAAACAAAACCGTCATCCGAGCCGACAAAGACGCGACTTTCCCAGAGTGTCGGAGCAAGACGAATCGGCCCATCTGTAAAGAATGACCAGCGCTGCCCACCAGTGGCGGAATCGAGAGCATAAACCTTATTGTCTACCGATGAACCGAAATAAACAGTGTCACCGGCCACGGCTACTTGGAAGGCATCATCGAAAATAACGCGCGGACGTTGTCTAAAACCCTCCCTCGGGCGCTCAGCCGGTCCTGACCAGGCCGGCCGAGGAGCGTGAAAGGGAACGTAAACCCAATGCTTAACCAGCGGTACTGCAAGCGACTCAGATGTACCACCCGTACGCGCATTGTCATGGCGATAGCTCGGCCAATCCGCCGCATTCGCAACTGCACCGACAAAAAATACACCCAGAACAAGCCAAAGATTCAAGCGAGAAGAATTTGAGGTCATCATCCAAAATGCTCCTAAAACTTAACCTGGCGTCCAAAAAACTCGACTCTTGGTGTGAAAATATACCTTATTCGACAGAGATTGCAAGAAGATACCGCCTTATTGACTGTCACGAGGATTATGAAGCAACAGTCTTAGCGCGTTTGTCTTGCCTTCCCGGCCGATTTCGACGCTGGGCCTAACGCTGCAAAATATCAAAGCTCTTTGAGTCTCCTTCCACTCCGGATCTCTCAAAGCCTGAGATCGAAGTTTACTCGTATACTTGTGGCGAACTTGTTTTCGTCGATTCTTAGGCCAAATCCCGGTGCGTCTGGAACGCTGGAGGAACCATCCTGAATTTCGTACCCCTCTGCAATGAGTACCGCGCTGGAAAGAGGATCGTGTTCAGCTCTATAGAAGTTCTTGATGGCCAGCCCAACGTGCAACTGCATATAGTAACCCACGAGCGACCCCCAGTTGTGAGGAGCCACTTGCAAACCTTGAGGCTCGCACCAGGCAGCCTCGGTCAAAATCCCTTCAAAGCCAAACCGATTCATGTCTCCCTGGAATACGTCAATGGCTCGAGCTTTAATGAATGGTTTATAGGCAGCCAGCTCTTTCTGAGTCTCGCCGTCAGCCACAAGTGTACTCCAACCATTCCTGGATATGAAACGTTTGAGATCCAGGCACTTTTCAACCCGCTCCGGAAACATCTCCTCCAAAAAGGCGAACTCATAGTCAGGTAATTCCTCCAGGAGTCTTTTGGTTTTCGCTAAGTCATAGCCGTTGTTGGCGTCTACCCCAACGAGAACCTTTGGGCCGGCGTGTTGACGTATCGTTTTCAGGACTTCTATGTCACGAGCATAACCCTCTCTTGATGGCATCCACTTAGCTCCACGACCAATTTTGACCTTAAAAGCGCGATGTCCCATCGCCATTGCTATGTCAATTTCTTCCTTGAACCTATCAAGTGGCCTGTGGCTGTGCTGCGGAAGTAAGTCGCTAAAGTAAATCGATCCGTCATAGACAGGAACGCGCTGCGGACCTGCTCCACCCAGCAACTCGTAGACCGGTTTGTTAACCACCTTACCCACCAAGTCCCAGAGCGGCATCGTGCCTGTGCCCACGGGACCTGTCATTCTCCCATTTGTACCCTCGTAAAAGTCAAACGGATTCTTTCCCAGAAGTTGGGCGAGATCCTTTTGGCTTGCGCGGCAGTTGCCAATTCCTTCCAGCCCCACATTCGTAAACAGCCGAGCCATTCGGTCGGTAGCCTGTTTGCCATGCACACCAAGCCGCGAGTTCTTACCCACCAGCTTGGGCCGCTCGCTAACAAGGTCGAAACTGACAATGCGAGTAATCTTCAAATTGTGGGGAATTTCTTTGGCCCATGTCCATAGTGGCAGAAAAACAGTGCCGGCGGCAGCTTTCAAAAATTCGCGTCGGTGCATCATAAATTCCCAATCTCCTCGTCGCACTGGCCCTTCTCGTCAGATGCAAATTATGGATTGTCTTCAGACATCACGCCACTGGCCGCACAGAACATCTGTGTTTGCCACGACGATTATAGCTGAACCGGCTACTAAGCACAACAAATTGAATGCATGCAGCAAATCTCTATTGTGCCTACTTCCGCCGTTGGCAACCGGTCATTCTGACAACCACGGAGGTAGACTTCTACTTTGAAAGATTCAACCTCTTAACGGAAAAAGTCCAACGTGACATCAGTCTGCGCTGAGTTACGGCGGCACTTGAAGGATGTATGACTTAAAAGATGCATCTTCGAATAGTTGCTTCGCAAGCATGGCATATCCTTCAGCCAGCGGGTGACTGGCATCGCAATACAACTCGCTCGGCAACACGGGTGGAACGTAGTAGGCAATATCCTTTTTCTGAAGCCAGGCCCCAATTTCGCCTTTCATTCGTCGATAAGTCGCGATACTCTTGTCTTCTAGCATGTGCTCGTTAAATGGGCCCACGAGAACAAATACCCTGTTTTCTCTCGCTCTCAACATCTCGACCGAATTCTGAAAGAACTTCCATTGCAGGGACGTCCCAAGCTCAACCCACTCAAAATCTGCTCGGGCCGTTCCCCTTTCGGCCCAGGAAATCGCCTCTTCCTGCCCGTCGGTCTCAGGAGCAGGAAGTTCCAGACTAACAGCCTTCAAAGGGTTTTCGTACGGATGTTCTATTGTCCATGTGGGTAGCGGCATGCTGTTGAAATAGGTCCTTCTCAAATGGGAAGCCCAGCTCAAAAAAGGCACATACCGTTCTATCACAACAGAGAGCCGCTTGGAATACGAGTCTTTATAACACGGGATGTTAGGGATGAACTGTGGGACAAGCCTGGGATGATTAAAATGGAATTCCTTTTCTATCTGCAGATCATGCTTTCTCGAGCTCATCCACAAAGGATTGAGATGTAGGATAACCTTTTTGCCGGTTATGTCCCGACCGTAGTACTTTAGCAAACCCATTAATGCCGCTGGGTGTATACCATCCACAGCCAAGTTACCAAACTCAGTGCGGCCTGCAGCTTCATTTAGATAGTGTGACAGTGTGTCGCGTTTGGATACATAATGCCCCCAAATTACGGAGTCCCCAATCACGAGCGTCTCATAACGGGCAGTGGCCCATTTGCAATAGCGGTCGTATAACCAGTAATCGCTGCCCAATTTGTAAGGCATGCGATAGTCAGGTGCGGGCTCAAATCTCTCAAGCCTTTCCCAAAACCTGGGCCCGCAGAAAAGTAAAGCCGAAAACACAATTACTACAACCAGCCATTCGCGTCCGGACAACCGGACGTGATTAGAGCCAAAAGGAATGCCGGATTCATCCCTTGAACCAGCCTTCCCGCCAATCGCTGATTTGTCTCTTTTCCGCATACTCTTCTGCTCCTTCACCACAAGCCTCAAGACCTGTTCCGTCGGTCAGAATTGCAGGTATATGAATGCCTTCTCACTTGAGGGGGCGAAAATAACCAGATACAAAATCATAAGAATAACGGCTGTTGTCCGCACGCTTTTCAGCTCGAGCACCCAACTGACCTTGGACTCATAAACAAACTGATAGAGCCACACACCAAAGACGAAGACTAATGCCAGCAGTGGGCAATAAGGATTGGCCAGTCCGGAACCGAATATTCGCTTCACAATCACCCATGCGTCACTTATGCTTTCCGCTCTGAAAAAAATCCACGTAAACGTCACGAAGCCAAACACAAATAGCTGTTTTACAAATCTCGGCACCTTCTCTTTATAGAACGGGGTTCTTTCCAGCTCCCGCGTGCAAAAACGGCCGAGAGCATGAACAGCGCCCCAGACTACGAACGTCCACGCGGCGCCGTGCCACAATCCGGAAATCACCATTGTCAAAAACATATTTCTGTAAGTGTTGAACTTCCCTTTGCGGTTGCCCCCAAGCGGTATATAAACATAATCCTTAAACCATGATGAAAGACTGATATGCCATCTCGACCAGAAATCACCGAGTCCTGTTGCCAAATACGGATTGTTAAAGTTAAGCATCAAGCGAAAGCCCAGCATCCTTGCTACACCCCGCGCCATGTCCGTATAGCCGCTAAAGTCGAAATATATCTGCCAACAAAACAGAAAAGTAGCCAGCATAAGTGCCGGTGACTGAAATTGATCGGGGGCCGTATAAACTTTGTCAACATAAAGAGCCATATAGTCCGCCAGAGCCACTTTCTTGAAAAGCCCAACGGTGAACAGGCTAAGCCCGTCGGTAACGTCACGCGTGCAGAGCCTCGGCATCTTATGGAGCTGGGGAAGCAGATTTTTAGCTCGTTCGATTGGTCCGGCCAGCAGCCGAGGGAAGAGAGAAACGAACGTGGCGTACCTGATGAAGCTCCTCTCCCTTTCTATATTTCCACGATAGTAATCGACGGTATAGCTCATTGACTGGAAGATATAGAACGATATGCCGACAGGCAGGAGTATGCCTGGCGCGGGTATATCATACCGGATACCCAACAACGACAGCAAACCATTCAGATTATCGGTAATGAAGCCGGCATATTTGAAAAAGCCCAGCAGGCAGAGATTGTTTACAACACTAATGGAAAGCCACATCCTCTTCCGATTGCTCTTCTCCATTCGTGCAGCCGCCGTGTAGTCTACGAGAGTCGAATATGAAATCATAATCAAATAAAGGGGATTGACGCATGCGTAGAAAAAATATGAAGCAGCCAGAAGCCACGGGAGTCTAAACCTGGTCCCCTTTAGAGCAAGGTAGACCGGATACACAATTAGAAAAAACAATACGAAAGGCCAGGTGTGAAACAGCATGCCGTGCCCTTCTATCTCATCAAGACTCTAATATGCGCTTCCACCGAGGCCGCCAGACTTTCCAGATGATAACCTCCTTCAAGAACCGAAACCAGCCGACCTTCACAGCACTTCTCCGCTATCTGCTTGGCGATCTCCGTAAGCTGTGCGAATCCTTGAGACGTGACCTTCATGCTGCCGAGAAGATCATCCTCATGTGCGTCAAATCCCGCAGAGACAAGCACAAACTCCGGAGAAAAGGCAAGAGCTGCAGGCTTAAGTTTCTCTTCAAAGGCTCGTACGTAATCGCTATCTGTTGAGCCGGCCGGCAGCGGCACGTTAATCGTGTAGTTCAACCCTTCTCCGCTGCCCTTCTCCGATTCACTGCCACTGCCTGGATAGAATGGGTACTGATGAACACTGAAATACAGGACGGTCGGATCGTCATAGAACGCCGCCTGAGTCCCGTTCCCATGATGCACGTCCCAATCTATGATCAATACCTTCGACAAGCTGCACTTCTTCTGAATATATCGCGTGCCGATCGCCACATTATTGAAGATGCAGAACCCCATCGCTTCATCCTTCAGCGCGTGATGACCGGGCGGGCGCACCGCACAAAAAGCGTTGGTGACTTTATTCTCCTTGACCGCATCGATTGCAGAAAGCACCCCTCCTGCAGCTGCCAGTGCCACTTCGTAAGTCTTTGGCGATATCGGAGTGTCCATCGAATCCAGATATCTTACGCCACGCTCACAGTTCCTTCTAACCCGCTCGACATACTCGGGAGAATGAACCGTTGTAATCCATTCCAACGCAGCCGGCTTTGCCGAGAGCCTGAGTAATTCAGAGTGCAATCCGTTTGCTTTCAGCCTCTCAACTATGGCGACCAATCTCTGCGGCCTCTCCGGATGGCCTTCGGTTGTTTTATGCTCCAGGTAAATATCATCATAAAGGAATCCAGTCTTGGCAACTTCAGGAGCCGAATCCTCTTTTGCCGGACCCTCTTCGGTAGATGTGTTCTGGGGCGCGTTTCTTACGCAGCGAAATCCTATGGCATCACTCGCAAGACAAGTATCATCAATAGACGGATCGCTCGAACGGTAGGATGACCGACAGCTATCGGCGCTGGAGTTCCATGCACCACCTCGCAAAGCCCGCTCATTTCCTTCACGCGGTCCCTTCGGGTTTCTGTCAGCGCTTCGTTCGTAATAATTCTCCGAGTACAAATCATTACACCATTCTGCAACGTTTCCGTACATATCGTAAAGCCCCCATGGATTGGGCCTCTTCTGCCCGACGGGATGAGTCTTTCCGGATGAGTTATCAGTGAACCAGGCATAGGTCTTTAGTTGGCGCACATCATTGCCAAAGCTGTATTTCGCGTCGGTTCCTGCTCGGCAGGCATACTCCCATTCCGCCTCTGTGGGAAGTCTATATCCGTCTGCCTCAAAACTGCACTGCCAGGTTTCCTCGTCGTAGCAAGGCTCGAGGCCTTCTGCAAGCGAGCGCTCGTTGCAGTACAACGCTGCATCAGTCCAGTTTATCTGTTCCAAAGGATGCTTTGGATTCTTAAAATGAGAGGGATCAGATAACTGATACTTTTTGAACTCGTCCTGCGCAACTTCGTATCGATCCATCAAAAATGAACTGACCCACACCCTATGTACTGGTAATTCGTCGGACGCTCCTTTCTTGCTTCCCATCTCAAACGAACCTCCAGGAATCACAACCATTTCTATCCCGCTTTTTGTCTTTATGACCTGCGGCGCGCCCGCAGTCTGCTTGGTATGCCGACAGCCAGAGACAGGTGCCAATATCAGCAGCAGACAAATGACCTTGCTTTGGAGCCCATAAATTCGCGTACACATATGGCAGATTCTTCCTGCTTAGGTCCCATATCCGTCTAACGGCCCGGCGCCCGAATCGGCACCCAATCCGGCTCCTTGTTGTGCTTGCCATCCGTGGTTATCGCTACCCAATTTCCTGTCATATCACTCACACAGATGTTCCAGCCCGGCGCTTTACCACCTACCATTTCATTCGCCTTGGGGCCATGGCTAAAGGCGATGTACTTGCCATCGGGTGAGAAGTCAGAGTGATAGACCTCGTCCTCCTTGTCGCAGTGTACAACTCGACGAACATCAGTCACTACTGGCGTCGGGTATGCCAGGTCAATCTCACCAACGCACAAATCCCAGTCACTCAATCCCCACGTTATCTTCGTGCCGTCAAAACTGCAATCAGGCCTGCAACCAGTGACCCCGTACTTGGTTAAATCAAAGACCTTCGTCCCATCGGCTTCAAATGCCAAAACAGCGTGCTTGAAACCCATACCACCATGAACCGTAGCAAGAAACCAATTGCCGTCAGGTGACGGGCAGATATTATACAGATGATGCAGCTTCTTGTTCGGGTGTTCCCTGTGTTTAGCTGTCTCTATGTTGTAGTAGTAAAGTCCCTTAGTCGCAAAATCCTTAATGGTGTAACGCTCAAATTCCCCCTTCAGATAGGCGATGGTTTTGCCATCCGGGCCCCAGCACGGCTGACGGGCGTTTTCAGCAACCTTCACACGCCCCGTACCATCAACGTTCATATAATAGACATTTCTGATTTTCTCATTCTTTTCCAGTTCGTCCGCAACAAAACAAATCTTGCTCCCGTCCGGCGATGCGTGAGGATACATCTCATCCACGTCAGGCGTATTCGTGAGATTGACAGGTTTGGAGCCAGCCACGTTTATTAGATACAGTTCCCAGTTTTCTTTGCCATCGGTTTTGCGGTACGTTTCATAAACGATCCTAAACGGAATGTCTCTAAGCTTCAGTTCAGATCGTGCTTTAGACTCGCTGGTAGCTGGCCTCACCACAAAAAGATTTGCCAAAAGAGTCAAAAGAATCCCTATTACTGCTATCGACCATCGAGCTTTTGCAGGCTTATATCTCGTTGCCATAATGCCTCCGTTGGAAAAAAGAGCCTCTATTAACGCTAACAGTGAAATTGCCGATACTCGAATACTGCCTTAGGAGCGTCGCCCGGCTCAATGCACTGATTTCATAACTGTCCACTCAATTATTTTGAATTGAAACACCAATAAAGTCAATAGTCATCACGAGCTAAAAAGTCTTTGAAGAGTCCGGCAACATCGTTAAAATAACGCATCTGTCTATTGTCAGATGACTGTGACACAACAAGTGAATGTAGACCGGGCGCCTCAGCCGTCTGGAACCGGAAATTTGGCATTCAAGTTGAGACCTGGGGAAATATGCGACTTCCAACAGTGATTGATGCCTTTCTTAAGGAGGTGTTCAAAGCCCATGAGAATTAGTTATCGTAAAATATCTCTTTCAGTTGGCCTGTGGCTGGCTTTGGCCGCCGTCAACTCATCGCCGGCTGAGAACTGGCCCTGTTTTCGCGGGCCAACCAGGCAGGGTATATCATCCGAAAAAAACGTCCCCATCGAGTGGAACGCTACATCCAACATCGCCTGGAAAACACCGACACCGGGCCACAGCTGGTCCTCGCCCATCGTTCACAACGACCGCGTATTTATCACAACTGCCACCGATGGAGGCGCTTCATTTCGTCTGTTATGCCTCGAAAGAACGACCGGAGCCATCCTTTGGAATAAGCAGGTGCTCCGGCAAAAACCGGGACACAAGTCCGGACAAAACTCCTATGCTTCATCCACACCGCTAACAGACGGGCAACGGATATACGTGCTCGCCTTTGATGGAAGCATTGCGGCCGTCTCGATGGAAGGAAATGTCCTCTGGACAAATCGTGACTTCGAGTATTACAGCGAACATGGCCTGGCCGTCTCACCCATTCTCTACAGAGACCTCTTGATAGTCCCCTTTGACGGCAGCAGCGCAGGACCGGACAAGACCATTGGCTGGCAGAAACCCTGGGACCAGGCTGTCATACTTGCCCTTGACAAGAACACCGGCAACGTCCGTTGGAAAGGCCGACGCGGCTTCTCTCGTATCGCACACATCACGCCACAAATCCTCAGCGAAAATGGTCAGGACCAGCTCGTCAGCTCCGCAGGTGACGTTGTGCAGGGCTTCGATCTTGAGACCGGCAAGAGAATTTGGACCGCGTCGAACCGGGGCGAGGGTGTAGTACCTTCCATTGTCATCGGCGATGGCCTGATTTTCACTACGTCCGGCTTCGGTGAGCCTGCTATTCGCGCCATCCGGACCGGCGGAAAAGGTGACGTTACAAAGACACACATCGCCTGGGAATCAACAGATGACGTCTCAAAGATACCATCAATGCTCTACGTCAAGCCTTTTCTTTTCATGGTTACAGAAGCTGGTGTCGCCAAGTGCCTCAGGGCGGCAACCGGCCAGGTCCTCTGGCGAAAACGCCTGCCAGCAAGATACTCGGCCTCGCCAGTCTGCGCCGATGGCAGGATCTATTTCCTCTCCGAAAGAGGTAAGACCACCGTTATCGACGCAGGACCCGAATTCAAAATCGTCGCTGAGAACGATATCAACCAAAAGTGCTGTGCAAGTCCCGCCATCTCCCAGCAACACATCTTCATCCGGTCGCAGGACAATCTCTTTTGCATTGGCCCGGGCCGGTAGACAGCGAGGCCGGTGACCGGCATCACGTGAATCGACCAATCGCGGTTCCGACCCCGCTGGGCAAATCCAAGAAGTTCTGAAAAAAACATCTCAGTCTGACTACTCTTTGAGACCGGCTAAGACAGTCCATCTAACCAACAACGTCAACATAATCATGAGCACTCCCTTTACTTGCTCCTAATTGAGTTTTCATTCTTGCCAAAAGGTGTGCTGAACGTTTATTGCTTCCCTGAGAACGCGCATTTTATAGGTTATACGGTGTTGTCCCTCGTATTCTCTTGCCCTCAATGCTGTAATGTGGTATAATATGTGTGTCCGATTGGGGGCAGGGATTAGATGAAAAGAATTCTACGCTTAATCGTTTCGGTGATAGCACTGACATCCGTAGCGGCGAGGGCGGAAGACCCCGTTTATTTCGCCGATGCCAACCTCAAAGCGGCGGTGGAGCAGGCATTAGGCATCTCCGACCCTACCCCTACAGATATGCTTGCTCTGACTGAGCTGACCGCGACGTACAAAGCGATCGCTAACCTTACGGGCATAGAGTATGCCACAAACCTGACCGACTTGAATCTGCGCGGCAACCAGATTAAGAACCTATCTCCTCTGTCGGGACTGACAAATCTAACGAAGTTGTGTCTGCACAAAAATCTTATCGTCAATATCTCTGCTCTTTCGGGACTAACGAATCTGACCGAGCTGGACTTAAACCTCAATACGGGAATCAGAAATATCGGTCCGTTATCAGGGCTGGCTAATCTGACATCGCTCGAGGTAAACAACAACCGAGTCAGTGACATCTCCCCCGTATCAGGCCTGACCAATCTGACTAACCTGGGTCTGCACAACAACGAGATCAGCGACATTTCTGCGCTGTCGGGACTGACGAATCTCAACAGGCTCGTTATAGGCGGCAACCAAATCAGCAACATCTCCGTGTTATCTGGGCTGACGAATCTAACGCGGCTGTCGCTGTCTGAAAATCTGATCAGCAACATTTCCCCGCTATCCGGGCTAGTAAACCTGGAGGACATAGACATAATCTATAACCAGATCAGCGACATCTCTCATGTCTCAGGACTAACGAACCTGAGGCGGCTGTATCTGAGCCACAATAATATTAGCGACATCTCCGCGCTGTCAGCACTGGCGAATTTAGTCGATTTGGGTCTGCCCAACAATCAAATCAGTGACATCTCTGCATTGGCAGCACTGACAAATCTGACGACGCTGAATCTATGCAGTAATCCATTGAATTCACAGGCCTATTCCACCTATCTACCCCTGATTATCGCCAATAATCCCGGCATAGACCTGTGTTACGACCCAGAAAACCCAGACACAGACCCACCCAGTCCTGATCCGATGACCTGGGCAACAGAGCCCTACCAGACGAACGCATCATCGATTGCGATGGTGGCAACTACAGCTACCGACCCAACCACACCGATACACTACTATTTTAGTTTCTACCACAGCCCTACTGGGGGAGCAGGCGGGACCAGCTCGGGCTGGCAATCCAGCGCTTCATACACCGACTCGGGACTCAGCACCAATCACCAATATGGCTACAAAGTACGGGCAAGAGATGGTAACAACAACATGACTTCATATTCTGCTGTAAGCTATGACTATACCGATATCGAAACTCCATCTGGAATAGCCTTCGGCACCATTACCCTAACAAGTATCCAGGCGAAGTCAGCCAACACATCATCCGGTCTTACCCGTGCAAATTCCGGCCTGATACTTTACAATATCACTACAGTAGCCGATTCAGGTTGGAAGCAGGACAACAACCTTTGGACCTGCGATTCGTTGTCGGCTAATACTCAGTATGGCTTCAGAGCAAAGGCCCGAAACGGAGACGGCGATGAGACAGATTATTGCAGTACCGCCTATACGTATACCCTTGCAAGTACTCCCCAAGCAGGTGCCTTTTCCAACGTTACCTGCGACAGTATTCAGGCAAACTGGACCGCTAACGCCAATCCTGCGGGCACCGAGTATCTTTGTGAGAACATAACCAACGGTGCGAATTCAGGCTGGACAGCCAACACGTATTGGACCGATATTGGGCTTGGCTGCGGTACCAGCTATTCTTACCGGGTCAAAGCCAGGAATGGCGACGGTTTGGAGACCGAGTGGACGAACCTTGGCTTGCAATCTACTGACCTATGTCGGCGTACGTTAACAATCTCCTCTACCAATGGTGGTTCTGTAACTGTACCTGGTGAGGGACCATTCGAGTACGAGGATGGGGCGGTTGTACCGATTCAAGCGACGCCCGAGACTAATTACCACTTTGTAAACTGGACGGGCACTGCTGTGGATGCAGCCAAGGTAGTGGACCCAAACGACGCCGGCACCGCAGTCACAGTAGATGCGGATTATGACCTTCAGGCGAACTTTGCCATTGACCTGCGCATTCTAACGGTATCTTCAACAAGAGGTGGTTCAGTATCTGTCCCCGGTGAAGGCTTGTTCCAATATCCTCATGCAAGCGCTTTGCTGGTTCAAGCAACGGTGGAGCCTGGTTACTACTTTGTAAACTGGATCGGCACGGCTGTAGAAGCAGGCAAGGTCTTGGACCCGAATGCAGTCACCACTATGGTCACTGTGGATGCGGATTATACACTGAAAGCGAGCTTTGTCAGGATTTTCATCTACGTTAACGACGATGCCCTCGCCGACCCTGCGCCAAAAGACCCTGCTGTCTCTGACCCTGCGGAGGATGGCACCCCAGAGCACCCATTCGATGCGATTCAGGAGGCTATCGACGTATCCGTAGATGGCGTAACCGTCGTTGTTCTCGCAGGCACATACTATGAGAACATCAACTTTGCCGGCAAGAATATTATTCTTACCAGTATCGGCCCCGATGATCCCAACATCGTTGAAAACACTATACTCAGCGGCAACGCAACAGATAGTGTTGTGACTTTCGGTGGCGGACAGGAACCTAATTGTGTGCTGGCTGGTTTCACTATTACTGACGGCAATGCTGTGTATGGAGGCGGTGTTGATTGTAACAACAGCAGCCCCACCATCTTCAACTGTATTGTAACCGGCAACTCGGCCGTGTATGGAGGTGCAGTGTTTAGCTCCTATGGCAGATCGAGCCTGATTAACTGCGCATTCAGTGCAAACTACGCAGACTACGGCGGCGCAATAGCGAGCTGGAATGATGTCGGTTTGAGGCTTACTAACTGCACTTTGAGCCAGAACTCCGCGGTGCATGGCGGCGCTGTCTATTGCTGGGACAGCAACGCAACGATTGCTAACTGCATACTATGGGACAACTCGCCACAAGAAGCATACGTAGGCGCCGGCGTGCCCCAGGTGATAACTTACAGCGACGTGCGAGGCGGCTGGTCAGGCGACGGCAACATCGACGCTGATCCGTCCTTTGTGCAGCCTGGATATTGGGACGCCAATGGTACGCCGGAGAATCCGGATGACGATTTCTGGGTTGCTGGCGATTATCACCTTTTGACGGATTCTCCATGCATTGATACGGGCGACCCCAGCTATGTCGCCGATGCTAACGCGATCGACCTTGATGGTAATCCTCGCGTCATAGGCGGATACATTGACATGGGGGCGTACGAGTACGCGTATGGTGAGTTGTCGGATCTCAACGATGATGGAATCGTGAATTTCCGCGACTATGCCATACTGGTATATCACTGGCTGGATGACGCGTGCTCGGAGCCGGACTCGTGCGAAGGCAGTGACATCGACCGCAGCGGAAGGGTTGATTTTGGCGACCTTGCCATATTCTGTGAAAACTGGCTCTGGCAGGCAAGTTGGCACAGTCAGTGATCGGCTGGGCTGGCCCAATTGTCCGGCCCGGCACCTGGCATAATTGATGCCCTGCATCGTGCCCGATCGGCGGTTCAGATAAAGAGTGCACCCCATTCTTTTACATTCTTTTTACTTTGTATTCCGTCCGCACAAACGTACAGTTGCCATTGTAATCGAATGTTTATGGCTTCAGCAGCATTTGCCTTTGTGGGACACTTCAAGCCTCCGCTGGTTGACAATTTAATCCTGCGTTTACCTTCCGGATTGATCCTCCGGTATTTATATTTGCGCAGCAAAAGCTTGCTGATTCCTATCGGCATGCATTGGGGGCTCAATCTACTGTTTGCCACCTAAAAAGCGGCACACCTTGCTGCAGAGCTTTCTGCCACAGTCCGCTCTGCCGAGCCGATCAGGGCTTTCTACATTCGCTTGTAACGAGGCCCGCCCGTGCCTTACGGGACCGTCCATCTGATATCGTCAAAGGGACACTTTCCCTGGCACGTTTAACAGTGTAGGCAGTTGGAAGGATTGGCTGGCTCTACTTCGCCACCGATCGTCTCATATACTCCTGCCGGACAGAACGTAATGCACGGACTGTTGAATCTGCATGTGCACTTGGTCTTGCAAATATCGCGATCCAGAATCGTCAGATGTGAGGGCTGGTCTTAACGATGCTCAGTTGCCGCCATCGCCGTAAACGTGTCTTTGTCAAAGTTCTGGTTGGGTTTCAGGCGATATCGTGCGATTGTCATTGCCTCAAAATCTTTTTCGATCTTGAGCTTCGGCAACAGCCCCCCTAAAACCGAAAGCGGCATTCCCTGCAGGGGTCCGAACTTCGCAATCGTCTGCCGGAAGTTCTTCGCTGACGCCATCTCTTCAGCGACATTCGATTGCTCAATCAGCTCGGTATATCGCGACGCAGCTCGGTCGGGATTGTCGAAAGTCTCAGCAATAGCCTTCGCCGCCTGCATACCTGAGTCAATGGCGTTCTGTAGGCCCTTGGTTTTGAGCACGTTCATGAAGATAGCACTGGCAGCTCAAAATTCATCATAGAAGATATCGTCTGTACCTTTTTCCTGAAGCACCCTTGTGACTGCCTCAATCATCGGCGGTGGACCACACAGAAATGCCTGTCGCTTGACCCCTGCTTCCAGGTACTTATCAACCGACAAATGAATAAAGCCCGTTTCCCCATCCCATTTCTCATCCTCGCGGAGTTTGTCTGACAGGGCGTAGACCACATGAAAATTGGGATGCTTCTTGGCTAACTTGCTGAGTTCTTCAAGGTAGAAGATATCGGCCGTGGTTCGACATCCAAAAAACAGCCAGCACACGCGGTCAGGCCATCGGTCGTAAAGGGTATATATGATGTTCCTCATGGGCGCCATCCCGCAGCCTCCACCGACGCATACAATCTCAACAGACGGGTCCTCGTTGAGCCAGAACTCACCGTAGGACCCTGTGAAGTAGACAGTATCTCCCGGCTTTACGTTGTGCAGATATGTGGAACCTATCCCTCCCGGAACTAACCTCACAACAAGCTGGACTAAGTTTGATTCATAAACTGGCGAACTAATTGAGTAGGCCCGGAAGACCGGTCCATCCGGAGATGGGGCTTGGACCTGGACGTACTGGCCAGGTCGGTGCGAAATCTCGCCAGGGTCGTCGAGGCGCAAGCGTATCTCCTTTATGTCGTACGTCAGATCGACGGAACTCTCCACCGTAGAACTGAACATCCTGACATTCAAATAATCCGCCGGTATTCGAATGAAGATATCCTCGCGAATCTTAACCTGACAGGCCAAACGTATATTCGAACGAACCTCTTTGCGGGTCAGATAGGGTGTTTCAGTAGGCAGGACCGGCCCGCCACCGGATGTAACGGTGATCTTACAGTGTCCACAGGAGCCTTTGCCTCCGCATGCCGACGGTATGAAAACCTCATTGGCGTAGAGGCTGGCCAGCACCGTCTGGCCACCTTCAACTTCAAGCGGCTTTTCACCAGCATTGATATCAAGCTTGCAGATGCCGTAGTTGATTAGCAGACGCTCGGCAATCATCAACATCGCTGCCAGTGCCACAGCCAAACCTGCGAAAGATGCTACTGACAACAAGTAGATCATCGAATACTCCCAATTATTGAATTGACACCATTCCCGCAAAGCCCATGAACGCCATAGCAAGCACTCCGGTAACAACCATTGCTATCGGGACCCCTTGGAATGGCTCAGGGATATTGCTGTATCTCATCTTCTGTCTCAATCCCGCCAACAGGACAATCGCCACGGCCCAGCCGATCCCGGCACCAATACCGAAGCCAATAGACTGTATAAAACTGTAGTTGCGGATAATCATGAACAAAGACGCGCCAAGTATGGAGCAGTTGACCGTTATCAAAGGAAGAAATATACCAAGGGCAAAATACAAGCGCGGGCTGAATCGCTCGATAAACATTTCGACCAGCTGCACGAATGCCGCAATGACTGCTATGAAGACGATAAACTGCAGATGTACAAGCCCTAAGGGCACGAGAACAAAATGATAGATTACATAATTCAGCATCGTTGTCATAGTCATAACGAAAGTAACCGCAGTACCCAGACCAACAGATGTCCTTATCTGGCCGGAGCAGGCGATAAACGAACACAAACCTAAAAAGTTGGTCAGCAAAATATTATTTGTGAATATCGCCGCGATAAATATCACAAATGCCGATGTCTCGTTCATGGTCTTTTCTCCTCAGGCTCCGGGCCTTTGAGCCAATTGAAAATCCCAATTGCGATGCCGAATGCAAAGAATGCTCCCGGGGCTAAAATCATCAATTGATTAGGCGTATACCATTCGCCGGCGAGTACCTTGTGCCCTAAGACCTCCCCAACGCCCAGCAGTTCCCGGAAGAACCCGATGATCGCCAGTATCACTGCGTAGCCAAGACCGTTGGCCACACCGTCGACAATGGAAAGGACTGGCGGGTTTTGCAGAGCAAAGGCTTCGGCCCGACCCATAACGATACAATTGGTAATTATCAGGCCCACATAAGGGCCGAGCTGCTTGGACATATCCCAATAAAAGGCCTTTAGGAACTGGTCGAAAATGATTACGAAAGTAGCTATGATACCAACTTCGGCGATCATACGTATCCGATGGGGTGTGCACCTTCGCAACAAAGAAACAAGCAAATTCGAACCTACACAAACAAAGATGAGGGCCCCACCCATCACAAGTGAGTTCTCCAGCCGACTTGTCACTGCCAGGGCCGAGCATATACCAAGCATCTGAATCGCCAGCGGATTGTTCGCCCACGCCCCTTCTTTCAATGTCAACAGGCCCTTGCCTCCGCACAATCCCCTGGGACCGCAGGTCATACAGGCCGGTTGCTGGTTGTCTGTCATTGCTACTCCTTTTCCTTAATAATGCTCTTTATGACCTCGTTCAGCATCTTCTGGACTTTGTTACAGGTCATGGTTGCTCCGCTTATAGCATCGACTTTGTTTCGTGCCGGTTCCCCGGCACTGCTGATGATAATGCCGGGCTCTCCATCTTCATCCACTATGGATTTGCCCACAAACTGTTCTCGAAACGACGATGAAGCGATCTCGCCGCCGAGGCTGGGGGTTTCTTCCTGTTCGTAGAATGCTAAGCCCCGGATTGTCTTCATGTCCGGTTCCAGAGCCAGAAAGCCTTTGATTGGACCCCATAACCCGCGGCCTGAAAAACGCAAAGCAATAGCCTCAATCCGTTCTTGTGCTTCGGGCTTGAAATAGACATAAGCAGCAATACCGCCGCGCTGCTCTTCGCGTATAGTCTTCTTAAACACTTCGCCTAACTCTTTGGCCGAGGTATCAGGTGGCAAATTGACATCCAAGACTATAAGTATATTTAGGATTTCTTCGGCCTCGGCGTTGGCCTGCCTGTAAGGGGCCGTCACGCTGGCTGCGGCCGTCAGAAGCAGAGCACAGACAGAACCAAGGACCGCGGCATAGACAAGCGTATATACACTACCCTTCACTTCTAAGCCTCCTGATGCGAACGGCGATTATTGCTTCATCCAGTATGGGCGCGAAAATATTGCCAAGCAGGATGGCGAATGTCACGCCTTCAACGTATCCGGTGAAATTACGTATCAGAACCGTCACCGAGCCGATTATTATGCCGTAGAACCACTTGCCCGTATTGGTGGTGGGGCTTGTAACCGGATCGGTGGCCATAAAGAAAGCACCAAAGAGTAAACCTCCTGCAAACAGGTGCCATACTACGGAGTTGAGCAACCCAAGCTGCTCATAGTGAACCGCACCACCTGCTACTAATGCACCGGTCAGCACTATAAAAGAGCCGAGAATGCTCACGACTGTCCGCCAGTTGGCCACCCGCGTAAGCAGCAGAAAGATGCCGCCCAAGATTATCAAAATAGCCGAAGTCTCACCCGCACTGCCCGAAACGCTCCCCAAGAATAAGTGCGAGATAGAGGTCATTTTTGGCGGCATTTGCTTGGCCATTGCCAGCGGCGTAGCCACCGTGACCCCGTCAACGGCTGAAGCATACTTGAACAGCCGACCCAACGAATCTACGCTCGGCGCCAGATAGCTCGCCGACATCGCCTTTGGATAAGCAAGAGCCAAGAAACACCGGCCTACAAGCGCCGGATTGAATACGTTCCGACCGGTTCCTCCAAAAAGCTCTTTACCAATGAATACACCAAACGCTACTCCCAGCGCGACCATCCAAAGCGGCACGCCGGGCGGCATAATCAAGGGGAAGAGAATTCCGGTGACGAAGAATCCCTCGTTAATGTTCTCTTTGCGCACAATGGCAAAAAGAGCCTCCACGGTCAGCCCGGCGGCATACGAGACAACGATCATGGCAAGAAACCGCAGCCCGAAGAAGTACAAAGCCGCAAACGCACACGGTACCACCGAGATGATGGCCATCGACATGAAACGCTTCAGATCCATCGGGTCCCGAATGTGAGGAGCCCCTATCGTCCTTGTCGACGGGGCGAATAAGAAATGCTCCAGCGCCCCGAACACAGGATTAAGAACGTGCAGTTTGCCGCCTTCCTCAAAGGTCGGCCTAACCGCATCAACAACCCTTAATAACCATTTCACTCGTTATTCTCCTCTGATTGTTTGCGTGCCTCTTCCTGACGCAACTGCTCTTGACGAATCTCCTCCTTTTCTTTGGCGATAAGGTCCTTCGACTCGACGAGCTGGCTTCGCAGATCGATCTTCGATGGACACACGTAGGAACACAGACCACATTCAACACAGAGGTCAACCCTGGCCTCGTCCGCTTCCTCAATCAAATCCCGGTACAAATACTTGTGAATAAGACTGGGCATTATCCCGGCCGGACATACCTCATCACAATAGCCGCAGGAGACGCAGGGACGAAGCTCACCACGCAGTCCCGTGGTATACCGCTCACGGAATTTGACCCTCAGCGAGCTCAGGAAGCACGGAGCATAGCAGCTCCGATCCCAGCCAGGCCTGGCAAAGCCGAGGAATTCTCTTTCCTGGAGTTCAGGAAGAACCGTTATTCCCCTACATTCCACATCGAGTCCAAGTGTCTCTTGCCCCAAGATCTCGCCGGTAAGGACGCCACCATTGATTATCCGCGCGGCAGGCTCGAATACACACTCGTCCCGTATCTTCTTTATAGGATACCCCGGCATAACCTTGATATGGACGGGAGAATTGACCCCGGTCCCGCCGACCGAGATTATCCTGACTAAGCAAGGCTTTTCCGATGTCAATGCCCGGTCAACGGCCAGGACTCCCTCGGTTCGGACCGACCAAATAGGCCCTTCGCTACGTTTTAGGCCAAGCTTGCGCGCAAGAATTGCAAAATCGTCATACGGATAAATCAGAGGTATCTCGAACATTCTCACCCAGGCGTATCCCCGTATATGATTTCGTATTTGATTCGCAAACTCAGATTTACTATCCGGCATTACCAAGTAGATAGGCTGATACTCCAAGAGGGACTGCAATTGTTCCAGACCCCTGGTGAAATTCAGCAAACGCTTGTGCAGCTGAGCATCTCCTCTTGCAAGGAAAGGCTCCAGACTCAAGGTCGAGACGATGACAGCCTGCGGCGTACCCAGCGGGTCGGGCAACGCCCCCGTATACGCATCATAGAAGAACTGCCATGCCCCCAGTACAAGCAGTTTGTATTGCTTTATGCCCGTTGCACCCATCTCTCGCTTAATATGCGCCAATTCCTCCTCAGCTATGTCTGCCCGCTCCTCGAGTTTGGCAATATCCTCGAGGACTATGTGGTTCTCATCTTTTTTCAGCCGAACCAGCCCCGCCCGAGGTGCCAGCAGAGGTACTGCATAGTTATCAGGATCTTTAGCCAGAATATCACCGCTGCTTACACGTTGTCCGTCCTTAACGGAGATTTCGCTAAATAGGAAACGTTGGCTGCGCAACGGCAGATGAAGAACATCCGGTTCAGGCATCACGCTTACTGTCCGTTTAGGCCGACCCTGTAGCAATATGTTATGACCGCCTCTAAACTTCATTTGAATAGTCCTGCCCTGTATCCTTTCCGAGAACCGTTAGCAAAGTAGTCGGACCATATTGGTAAACGTTACTACGATCATGTTGGCCGTCTTGTGGTGACCTGAGCCAAATCCCAGCAGCCCCGGAGTCAAGGCGATGCTTCTGCCATACTCGTCGTCATCCTCTCGTCGCACCTTGTTTGCCAAAGCCAATGCCTGAGCCTCCACTTCGTTGATTACGCTGGCCAAGCGGCTCCGAACGAGCGTGCCGGTCTCTGGATCGAATGCGTTGTTGGTGATTTGTATTAGGCCAGGAACCTGTCTTACCAACACTATATACTTGCTCATATCGTGTCTCACAATTAGCTTTGACTTGACTCGGAACTCAACGCTGCAAACTTACAGTTACAGGCTCCTGTGGTCGGGACTGCTAAGTCAGAGCAAATAGTAACAGCGCAAACGAAACCAGAATTATATCATTGCTGAGGTTTTTTTCAAATAATATAAAGCTGCTTTTTTGTGCTTCTATCTGACTGGAAACCCGCCCTGTGGGCTAAGAAAGCCAAATTCAATCCCTATTTTGGAGGATGTCCCATCGATAATCAAAGGTAAACACAGATGGCCGCTCCTATCAGCCAAGCCCGGTACGATGTGGTGGAGAATATTCTCCAAAAAGGAAAAGCCACCATGAAAATAGACTATCAATCGTAGTGACAGCAAAGAAGTAGCCAGTCACTTACGGATGAGGCAGTTCAGGTTAGGATGAATCGAAGCTGAAGAGGACCATATAGGCATCCAGGACAGACGGTCAGGCAAGTTTGCCAAGCGCAAACTCGAAAGCAGTCATCACGCTGACTGCCACATCTTCTCAAGCGGCACCGTTGAACAAACGCCATCTTCAAGCTTATTCTTCTGCATTTAGTGAGCCTTCCGTGTATGCCAACATACGTGGCCCCTCTTCTCGGCCCAGAAACCTTTCACATTAGCAAACGATAGGCTCCTGCCATCAAATACAAGGTCCCAACAACCTTGCTCCAAGGATTGCCTGTAAATTCGCAGGCCCTTGGTTAGCTGCTCTTCGGTATATGACGGCAGAGACTTATACTTGGTGAAATGTTCGCTTGTCCCCCAAGCCAGTCCCCTTTCGCGGCGGTCCAGTTCATATTGTATCGCTTCAACGCCTTCGTTGATTGCACCGCGTATCAAATGAACCACGTCAGCCGTTTGTTCTTTTGGTAGTGCTTGATAAGTCCAGCCCACGATATGAGTGATGACCAAATTAGCACACTTGGTCAGGACCGCGCCAATCTCATCCGTTTGCGGTCCCTGCTGGACACTTATGGCAAACGGCAACAATCCTTCATCCGGCCCAAGTTGACCGAGAACCAATGAACCTAAGCCAACGAAGGTTCCTGCCTCTATGATAGCATTGGATCCAACAAAAGCCCCTTCCATAACAACGGCTTCGCTTTCTCGGTCCCTGCCATGGATCTGACAACCGCCACCCAGCATAACAATGGCAGGTATCTTAACCTCCTCACCATTCACTTCCACCGTGACTGGCTGAGCAACCAGACCGCTGACGTGCCCAGGCGAGTGCATGTTCATCAGCGCCGTGTCAATCCGGCAGTCAATCATAGCTCCGCCAACAATCATCGGTTTGGTAGCACGCACATTCTCCACTGTAGCAAACATGTCGATAGTGGTGTCAGCAGCCAGGTTTGAGTTCACGACTTTCGCATCCACGCCGGTACTCCGGTCGCCGATCTTCGAAGACATTATCTTACATCCTGTCAGCTTAACTTCGCTGCCGATGACACAGCGCTGTTCGCCAGACCCGGTGACAACGCAACGGCTAATTCGGACATTGCCGCCAATTGCAGTATTCTCTATGACAGCCCGAATTAGCCTTGAACCAGCTCCAACAACACTCTCGCCTTTAAGCAGTGTCCCGGGCCCGATGTGGGCCCCGGCTCCAACTGTCACGTTCGGACCGATCCGCGCGCCTGGGTCTATAAGCGCGGTAGGATGAATTTGGGCGCTGGCGTCAACTGAGCCGGCGGTTACGCGACTTTCCACCAAATCGTCCGGCTGCAAAGCATTTTCGAGATGAATCTTCTGAAAGGCTTTCTCAGTCGGTTCAGTCAACAATTGGGCTTCCGAAATATCAAACGCTCCATCCCTCGACAAGCCCATACTTCGGATCTCATCAAGCTTGGCGTGATGCCACTTTCCGTTTCCTTGCGTCCAGCCCACCGGTTCGCCGTCTTTGAAAACCCAGATGCCCGATTCAATATGCACCTCCAACAATTTTCTGGTATCCAAAAACCACTTTGCCCGGCTGCCACGAAGCTCTTCACGAGGCCTCTCGAGATCCACATTTAGCTGCCGAGCCTGGTATTTCAAGATAGCAAGTGCGTTCTGCAGGGAAGCTGCGACTACAGTGTCCGCTTTATGCCTCTCAGCATCGCCCAACGCCTCGTAAAGCCGCCGGACCATATGCACAACAGCGTCCGGACAGTGCGTAAAAACCCACGCACCACTTCGCTGATTGTTTCCGTAACCTGTGCTTTTTTCACCCGGCATCACCAGCCCGAAGCTACTGTCACCGGCGAATCCGGCCACAGAAAATGGCATCAGGCAAGTATGTAATCTGTCTGCGACACCCTCGACGGGACTCTGATAAACCTGGGCCGACTTGCCAATGAGCTTGGTCCAGGGACAGACCCAGCAGCAGGGCCCCAAGAGAACAGGCTCGTGAGATAACAACGGGTCATGCCAAAGTCCTATCGGTGGCCCAAAATTCTTCATGACCCCACCGGGCTGCGGAAGAAGCCGGCCGGAATTGGTCGAGTTAACAACATTGGTGCCGTACCTGCTGACATGCGGGATATTGATGATGTCTTTGACACAGAGCTGCCCGCTTCTATCGTCGTACTCAAGAAGCAAGAACTCATCTGAAAAAACACCTTCAAAATAGCCCTGTCGATCGATGCGTGTATTACGGCCGAGCCAGGCCTCAGAAACTTCAGTGGGGCCATCAATTGACACTTGCCTTTCGGAGTGTACCAACGCCACCTTTGCCGTAACGATTCTGTTTGCCTCGCCAATGTCACAACTATGCAGGGTACTACTTTTCAGAAAAGTATCGGCTGCTATCTGCGTATCGGTAACATGGCAGTGTTCGATTGTGACATCGGGCCCCACCCGTACGTCACTGCCACGAGCCATATACCTCCCCGTTGAATCACATTTGTGACTCTTAGCCTTTCCTATGGTGAGTAGAACAGAATCTCGAACCACACTCTTTTGTTCGATGACAGCATCCTTGCAATAGCTGTCTTCGATAAGGGATCCTTTCCCTACACAGCTCTGCTGCCCCTCGAGCAAAGAATTACCCCGAATAATGGCACCACTACTTATGTTGGCAGGACTTATCTCAGCACCAATCCTGCCGCCGTGTTTAGTTATGACATAACCATTTTCGTCAGCATTCGAAAAAATCGGATGCCTTTTCCATTCGGTAATCTCACAATCTGGGCTCATGCCTGTATCCTCTTGAGAACCACCCCGAATACGAAGTACATTTTCCGCTGCCCTCAAACCACTAATGCCTCAGGTTACGCCTGGCCGATGCTAAAATATCGTCAAGTGCGCGGCTCAATTCACTCGATACGGGCTGCACGACGTGACTTTCAAGCAATTGACCTCTTCGCTGACGGCAGCGCTGCTCCATTGTAACCGCCCCACCGTCAAGCCACGCCTGATAGTACTCGCGATCGAGCAATTTAGGAAACCACAGTTCCTTGCGAAAATGCTGGGCCGTGTGCATCTGGTCGATAAATGTCCCGCCCGGCCCTACATGCTCAATCACATCCAGCCCAAACGCTTCGTCACTAAAATCAATCTCACGCATCACACTCTCAACGTAAGAAATGATCTCGTTTTGAATCACCAGCATATCCAGAGACGAAGCCTGGTCGACGCCGCTAATACCCATATGTCCAAAGATATCCGCCCCAGCAGCGGCCCCGAGCATAAGCGTTATACCTGCCTCCAGACCTGCCTGGGCATCGGCCCTCTTAGAATCGGTCAGACCGACATTGATATAAACAGGCAGCCCGAGATATTTGCCTATCTGGGTCATGGCAACACCAAAGATTGCCTGTTCCGGCCCAGAAAAGATCAACTGCGTGGTGGCCATATCGAAGGCATGAGGTATGCCTCCATAACAGACGGGTGTCTCCGGGCTTATCAACTGCGTAATACAGATACCCGCTAAGATCTCAGCGTTTTCCTGGGCCATAGTACCAGCCAAAGTAGCGGGAGCACTAAGCCCCATCTGCGCCATCGGCCCGACTTGAACGGGCAGGTTCAAACGGGCAGTTGCAAAAAGAAGGTCGATACCGTTAAATGCAAAACGCAGCGGACTGATCGGCTCCAAGAGCGGATAGCACAGAGGATATTCCCTCGCCGTTTGCTCGTCACCACGCAGGGCAAGCATCATTTCCACAAGATACTCTGCTGATACTCGATCATGAAACCAGAACATAATTGGCTTTGTGGTATTTCTTATCATCCGCGCCATTACTTCAACACATCGATACTCTACCGGGATTTCATGAGGGTCGGACATCGCACCAGAAATGTTGATACACTCCAGCGCGTCGGCCAGCCTGCACGCGGTCCCTACATCATCAAGCCTTGCATAACGGCGCTCGCCGGCAACCTCCTCAATCCAACAGGCCTGTCCAGCGGTAGTGTTGTAGTTGCGCTTATTGCAGCCGAATTCCGCCTTGAGCGAGATGTCCCGGCCGTAGATGGTGAACCGTTTGCCGGCTTGCTCCACCAACTTCGTAACCAGATTGTTTGGAATCCGAACCCGCTTGTTCTCTTTGTCCACTTTCGCACCGACGTCTGCAAATCGGCTGAGCATTTCGTCGTGGGGTATTATCACGCCGATGCGATCGAGGATCTCAAGCGATTTTAGGTGAATCCGAGATATTTGATCGTCGGTAAGAACCCTGCTTATCATCATCCATGTTTCCCTTTAGGCGTTTCGTTTGCGGATACTCCGACCCGTACGTGCCGGTCAAATCGATTATAGCAGAACAGAGACTCCCATTTAATTCAATTTAGCGGAACAGAGGCAATGGGCTGGAGAAGATCAAAAGAGGTACTCTTTGCCCCACTCTTGCGATTAGTCCGACAGCTTGTTTGTAGGTCATCGCTTTGCCAATCACTTGGTTTATCCTATACCACTCTCACCGTGACCTCAACCTTCGATTGGACTGTGTTGACCTTCGCATCGTTGCTCCGTAGCGTCTTGAATTGCGGTAGGTATTCCTGCCGGGCCTACAGCAAGGCATCCGCAAGTCTTCTTGCCGTATCCATTGAGTCAACGGAACCGTCAATGACTGGAGCCTGTACGGACTTCTCACGGCCACTCTTTAACGCCGCTTCCACTGCTGTTCCGGCCTAATGCATTTGTGTGGCAAGTTTGCGAGGAATGCTGGCCCATAGCATCCCTCGTTGGACGGTGGTAACTCCCCGAGCATCAGCGATTGCGCCAGCCTTGAAATTTGGCCCGTATCAGGCAAAGTCAGCGGAGTAGACAGACCTGACAAGACCATTCACGGGCCCGGGTTTCGGCTTCGGATGGCCTTCAAGCCCGATATGCCGCTCACCGTTTCCTCTTGATTGTCCGGCTACTATTCGGGCCTGGGACAATCACCGGGGAGGTCCGCATCTGTTCTTTTCCAGTTGGCAATCACAATGCCCAAATCGTTGCTCATCACGCGATACTTCTGGAAGCCTTGTGGCTTGTGGTCGATGTCGGCACAAGGGTCAAGCGTAGCATCGTCAATAAGCTTTTTCCAGTTAGCGGATACAATGCCTAAGTCATTACTCATTACCCGGTATTTCTGGAAGCCTTGGGTAGCACCGTCGGCATCGCCATCACAGTGATACGGCGCGCACCAGCAATCGGGCTTGCCGAGGGTTAGCCAGTCGTTGTAGGTCGAGTAGGTGGAGGGCAGACAGTCTACGGGTCCGCCTGGCCAGAAGCCGCCAAGCAGCTCATACTTGCCGCCTTCACACCAGTCCGCATCCGGCTGACCGATAGTGCCGGTAAGTACATACGGCCCGCCGCTGCTCGTTCCGCCGCCGCCGTCAATCGTGTACCAGCTAATTTCATAAGGCCCGGCGCCTTGTGTCAGAACAGGTATTGTGAAAATGAGCAAACACGACAACCAGAGCGTAATGTCTCTGCGCTTTCGGCCTACCAGAGAAATAGTAAACTTTCTCATTGTTGCACCTCCTTCGCACTGGCGACCTGCTGTTGCCCCACCATCCTTTCCAGAGCCTCAAGCCTTTCCTTCAATGAATCATTCTCTGCTCTTAGCTTTGCTATTTCGTCCTTGAGGTTATCGATTTCCTCTAAACTTATCTGCACACCTCTAAATGCCACAGATGCTGTTCTCATTGGCGAATACCCGGTGATTTCTCCTTCTTCATTCTTACTCGAAAGCGCCGGATGCGCCTCATCCAAGACTATTCCGATCTCCGTATCTGCCGCGTTTTCTCCAAACTTCTCTACCTGACTTTTCATCTTGAACTTCTCAATATCTGTTGATGAAAGTATATCCAATGTTTCATCCCTTGCTAATATAGCCCGATTTTGCTTCAACCATGAGAAGCAGGATGCGTTTGTCCAGGTCCCGTCATGAAGATAAGCCTTATGTGTTTCTTCATACATATCATATCCTGACCCATCATTGTTTAATGTTAAACAAGGTGTACTTGAGCCCGAATCCTTCTGGTGGAAGTAAACTAGAGGAGACTTAGTTTGTGCAACGTAGGACATAACATACAGACCATGCTGGCCAGCAGGAAGTTCAGTGTAGTTTTGACGAATATCCAGGGCACTACCCCTCGAATGATTCTTTATAACTACAGCTTGAGCACCAGAGGTGGTATTCTTATTTTTTATCTCGATAGCTTTTCCGATGCCATTATTGTATACATCTATGCATCTACCTGCCCCACTTCCATCCGCATGTACTTGTAGAGCAGTCCCAGCTTCCCTTCCATCAACGATATGCAATTTAGCTGCGGGCTCAATCTTCCCGATTCCGACGTTGCCACCATCCTCGACCATCAGAACATTGCCTTGATTGTCTGCCACGCCCAAATGTAGCCTATCCTCTCCAGGCGGACAGCCCTGACACTCTCCTGTAATTCTGTTACCATCTATTTCAGCAGCATAGCCTCCTATCGGCGCGGTGTTAATTCTGAGCCTGCCCCCAAGAACATGGAGCTTAGCTGACGGACTCGTGGTTCCAACGCCCACGTTACCAGAGGGGATTGAATGCATATCATTCCCAGACACCATCCAATCGTTATCGGCGCCACCGTCATCTGGCTCCTCCCACCTCGCACGGCCACTTGAATCCACCGATGTGAGAACCTTCCCCGCTCCTGGTGAACCACCTCTAATCCTGATTTGGCCATCTACATCCAACTTTTCGCTCGGACTTGTAGTCCCGATGCCCACGTTGCCGGAGGGGATTGAGTGCATGCGGCTCCCTACCACGTTCCAGTCATTATCGGGACCCGAGTAGTAATTCGGGTCACGTCCGTCTAACATGCCGGCGTTCTCGGCATAAATCGCATAAGGCGTGGGCGTTAGCTCTTGAACTGGAGATAGAAATGTGTACTCACTGGGGTCCTCAAGCTCGCCAGGCCGTATACCGATTTCAAGCCAACGCGCATAGCCGTTAAACACGTTTGGGTCATCATCGCCTACGAAATCCAACTCTACTGTGAAGTACCCATCGGTACCCGCAAGATTGACATCGTTTATGTCAACCGTAATTCCCACCTGTAGCGCGAAGTTCGGGTCAGGTCCATCGTACAGCTTGAACTGAAAGTCATACAGACCATTCGCTGGCACTTTGACGTCATTGACATCGTTGGCATCCACTAAAAGCCTTCCCTGATATGTAAAGGCCGTGCCCATGTCAACTGCGCCGGCAAGCCTGCCTGTGCAGACCATCATGCCCAGAGCCAAAACCACGATTGTTGTCAACATTGTCCTGTTCATCTTTTTCTCCTTCCAAAAAAAGGTTAATATTTAACAGCGCGCACTATGCGCACCGCCATTTTCCGGCAAAGCGTACAGAACTGAACAAAGACGTCCGCATCTTGCCTCCTCACTGTCAGCGTCCTAAAGGCAGCTGAAAAACTGCATAATTATAGGACTTCTCTGTCACAAGCGCAGGCCAAAAACTGACAGAAAAATCGCCTTTTTGGGGGCCAAGAACAAGCCCTTTCTCTATGCGCTTTTATTCTCCCGAGGAGCACGCTCAAACCACCCACCTGGCATTAGGATGCACTCCACTGCGCCAGTACGCGGCTGTTTCCCGTGAACACGGTCACAGCAATCCTCTGCTAAACATAGCGCGTGCTCAAAACAGTATTTTGGGCACAAATATGCTTCCTCTCTACAACGAGGCCGCCTCCAACGTGCTCGCCTACCGTTGGCGAGAGAAAGCTCCGCGAAACATGAACACCAGCTTCCTCACTGGCCCTGTAAGCCACCGATTCTACGTGAAATATAGCTGTTTCGGAAAACCTGTCTATCGTGGTTTCTACGGGATTTTGCAGAAAATTTTCGAAAAAGTCCTACAAAAGCAGTTTTTGTGCAGAAATATCCCATACTCGCCCAAAAACGGCACTCATGGCCACAAGACCATGCAAAGAACCTCAGAAAGCCGAATCTCTCCGTCGTCGCTGCCCGTCTCCGCCAATGCGATCTGTGGCTTCCTGACTAATTCCGAACCGCGTTAATCACTGCAGCTTGTGCCTGTGGTATCTGTGCCTAAAGATTTTACTTGACACCCAATCTTCCGTGAGGTATAATATATATCTAACTAATGGACTACAATTACACTAATGAACGATCTATAGTTCGTAGTTAATATCGAAGTCGAGGACCCGCCGTCGTTTGGCGGACCCAGGTTGCTTTACAATTGTCGAGAAGCCTCTACAAATTGGCCTATTTTCGCAAAACAAACCCAATTTCCCGGATGCCCAAATGAGCGTAAAGTTGTTTACTACAAAGGATTATGAAAATCGGCCCCCTATGGGGGATAAATCCAATCAAACCCAATTTCGAAACATCTTCAAGTGTAAAGGCCGGAGCAAGAACTCAGAAGTCAGGTGCAATTATGTACAATTTTGTAGAAGCGCCAAAAAGTGACGCATTTTTACTCATATACCGTTGACCTGTCTTGGCTTTGATGGTACTCTGTCAGCGACTTGGTTAAGGAAGCTAAATCGTGGAATTATCCTGGCTAATGAGACTTAGAATCGCCGGTGTCGTAGTCACCGGGGCGGTCTTGATAGGCATCTTGGCTTGGCCGTTGGCAGCACCGGACGACCCTGTCGCGGCCGTGCGCGCCGGCAACATTAGCCCTGGCGCAGCAATAACCTTGGTGCTGCTGGCATTTTTGGCTGGCTTCGCATCTTACTTTCTGTCCTGGCCCTATGGCCGAGAGATGGGTGTCCTGGCGGCCCCTTCCGGCTTGGCTATCTGGGCTATCCGCTCCGGCAGTATGGCGCAGCTGATGCAGATAAATCGAACCATCACACAACGTCAGGCGCTGCTCGCGCTGCTCAGGTGGGAGCCGGTCTTTTGGCTGCTGATTGTCGCTGCCGGGTTCGCCGGCGTCCTGTTGGGGCAGAAGCTTCGGCCGGCGCCTATACACCCTCAACCCGGGCAAAAAGCTAACTCCACATCAAATAAACACTTAAGTGCGACGATTAGTGTTCTAATTGCTCTGGTTGCCTCGGTCCTAATAGCTCACTTTTGTATCAGGGTACTTGCCCGGAGCGTGCAAATAAGTTCAGCCGTAGCTCAGCCGGCTGTCGGACAGATCGTTTTTGCCGTGTTAGTCTCGTTCGGGCTCGCTGCTTTCGTGGTCAAACAGTTTCTTGATCTCGACTATATATGGCCCACAATCGCATGTGCGCTGATAACCGCTTTTTCTATAAATACTTATATAAAGCAAGATGTCTTCTATCATTTTGCCCAAAGCTGGCCCGCAACTTTCTTTCCCAATGCAGTCATATCCATATTACCGGTGCAGATGGTGGCATTTGGCACATTGGGCTCCATTGCTGGCTACTGGTTGGCTATCCGCTACAATTACTGGCGAAAACACGACACCAAACAGCAATAGCGAATTTAATAAATCTTTTTTTCCGCTCTCCCGTTTTGTGTAAGTACCTCTATCACAGATACTTAAGGGCCAAACGTCTAATAACCAGTCTTCATTGTCCAAACAAAAGCAAAATTGGTTGGTTTCGGTCTCCGAATTAGCCGAAATATAGTGTGTTTAGAGTTTGTCGGTTATACTGTTCTTCAGATAAGTTGTTATGGGACAATGGCATACAGAAAGCATTGGGCGAGCAACTGGGTGAACACTTGGCCAAATTCTTTCGTAACTAATTAAGATAAGACGAGCCGACAAAAGGAGTTAACAATGTTGGTTCTAAGCAGACAGAAAGATGAGTCGATTATGATTGGCGATGATGTGAAGATCACCATCGTCGATGTCCGAGGAGATAAGGTTCGTCTGGGCATAACGGCGCCCAAGGAAATACCGGTTCATCGCATGGAGATATACGAAGCCATTCAACGCGAAAAAGCCGAAGCCAAGGCGGCCGAAGAGAAACCGGAAAAAGTTGCCGAAAAGCATCCTGAGGGCGAACCTGGGAAGGAAGCCCCAGAAGCAGCTGTCAAGAAAAGGAGTACATAGCAGGGCTCTTAGCAACGCCTGCTCACCGTCCTGTTCGAACAGCCAATTCTGTCGGGACGGTTTTTTTGTGCGCAAAGTCCGCGGCAGTACATACCGAAATCATGTTTGCCAAACTCGGCAGCGTAACTTGCTCTCTCACCTGCACCCTTGCTGCAAACGGAATTTCAATTACCCCGGAACTAAGGATTACTGTTATTGAGTTGTTTTAGATGAACTCCACACAACTCGGCTCGTCAGGCCAAGCTGGGTCCAAACTCCGCACCTGGATAAACTCTTTTCGGCATGAAACCCGCATCAGTTAGGATTTGCATTTCTGGTCGTCAGTTCGTCCTTGCCATGGTCCCTGCTGCCACTGTGCCGAAGATGGGCTTCACTCCAATTAGGGAGGCTAAGCTGCTGCTCTACCTAACACACTGCTTCTGTGTTTGAGAGGATCCCCATTTTGCGACGTGTCCCAGAATGTACCTCTCACAAACTCTTTGTCAAAAAGCAGCACGCATTCTATTGATTAAGCCGGCTTTCGGTGAAAAGTCAATTTACTGTTTGCTGCTTGGTGGGCTCTATTTTTTTCTCTTTTGGCTTATCAGGCACAATTGCCGGTTTCCTTTTTGATGGTAATTCGGCAACCGGAATGGGCGGTTGTTTCCGCTGCTTGATCTGGGCGGAGAGTCCATCGCTGCCCTCGGCGAGGATGAGGATGGCGTTCTGGACAGCCTGCTCAGCAGGCTCATCTGTCAAGGGCCGTAAGAAAATCTGAGACGAAGATAGCGGTTGCTCAGCCAGCACTAGTTTCTCCCGAATCAATTCCAAAAGTGCCAGGAACAATCCGATCATTACGACGCGGTTAGGCTTAAACTCGAAAATGCGCTCAAAAGTCATCGGTCCTGCCGTCTGCAGGTGGTGCAAGATCTCGATTTGATACAGATCGATGGGTGTATCGTCTTTGATATGACTTATATCGCGACCTGCGCCGGTAGCCCTGCACACAGTATCAAAGGCCTCCAGCAAATCCCAGATGCTCACCCGGTCGAGGTCGAGTTCGGGTTCAGCATCAGGCTCCAATCGTTCCATGAGGCGGTCGGGACGCGCAAAGCGTTCTTTATGTCTGTCAGCAGCGGCATTAAGTAAATTAGCGGCATCCTTGAACTTTTTGTATTCGAGGAGCTGCCGGATAAGCTCTGCGCGGGGGTCGGCCAAATCATCTTCCTGCCCGCTCAAGGCCGAGTCAGGCTCCGCTCTTGGCAGCAGCATAGCCGATTTTATCTCCATCAACGTTGAGGCCATTACCAAGAAATCACCGGCCAAATCGATGTCAAGGCTCTTGAGCATTTCGATGTACCGGATGTACTGGTCGGTTATTCTGGCGATCGGAATATCGTAAATATCGACCTCTTCTTTACGGACGAGATACAAGAGCAAATCCATAGGACCTGCAAAAATATCAAGGTTTACACGATAACCGGCCAATCTATGCCCTCGGTATTATTGCTCCTGTTTGTTCCGAGATTGCAGAATTTCGCGTGCCTTCTGGGCCTGGCTTTCGGGAACTTGAATTTCCGGCCCTTCCACGGCAGGTATCGAACATATGTTTGAGGCGTTTTCGCCGGTGGCGACTGCTTCAATTCCATAGTCGGCGAGCAACTGTCTGGCCATCTCGGCTTCGATGTAATCTGTGAACTGCGCAATCGTAACAAGTTTATCAGCCATGGTTAAGCTCCCAGGCCTACGGCCTTTCTGGCCTCAGCGACGGTTTGCACGGCGACAGTTTTTGCGCGTTTGGCCCCATTTGCCAGGACCTCTCTGAGATAGTCGATATTATTTTCCAGGTCGGCTCTTTTTTGTCGGAACGGCTTGAAGTAGTCTATCATCAACTCAGCCAGGCGTTTTTTAGCCTCGCTATAGCCCATTCCGCCACTACGGTATCTGTTTTCCCACTCGGCCAACTCGTCCGGCGAGGCGACCAGCTTCAAGAGCGCAAAGACGTTACATTTATCAGGGTTTTTGGATTCTTCAACAGGCGTAGAGTCTGTGACAACGCGCATGATTTTCTTTCTGATGCTGTCTTCCGGCTCGAATATCTCTATGGTATTTCCATAGCTTTTACTCATTTTTTGGCCGTCGGTGCCCGGGACAGTGGCTACAGACTCAATGATGTGCTCTTGCGGTACGGTGAAGACTTTGCCATAGTTGCTGTTGAATCTTATAGCAATGTCGCGAGTGACCTCAATGTGCTGTTTCTGGTCCGCGCCCACCGGGACCAAATCGGATTTGTAAATCAGGATGTCGGCGGCCTGAAGGACAGGATAGGCAAACAGACCGTGATTCGGACTGAGACCCTGAGCGACTTTGTCCTTGAAGCTGTGGCACCGCTGTAAGAGCCCCATCGGCGTTACACAAGAAAGCAACCAGGTCAGCTCGGTAACCTCGGGCACGTCGGATTGTCGCCAGAAAACGGTTTTCTCAGTATCAAGTCCCAAGGCGACATAATCCATTGTAACATCAAGCGTATACTGAGCGACATCAGCCGGTTTCGGGTTGCTGGTAAGGGCATGATAGTCAGCAATAAAATAAAAGCAGTCGTGATCCGCCTGCAGTTGCAGGTGCTGGCGCGTTGCGCCGAAAAAGTTACCTATATGAAGTCGCCCGGACGGTTGTATGCCAGAAAGAACTCTCAAATTAACCTCTTATATTAAGCACCAAGAAATTAAAAACAGAGAAAACACAAGACTACTCGCGTAAGCATACCGACAGGACCATCAAATGTCAAGCATTTTGCACCAATGTACAGATGCCAGGACCAGCATTAGCTACCATCAGTGCTTGTGCGCATACGGCGTCCCGGCCAGGTGAAGCGAAAAAATCTGGGCCGGATAAAATTAGGAAGAAAACCTCGCGGTATCATTCCTACACAAAGCAAATGCTGAGCGACAATGATACCAGCTCTTTGAAACATGCTAACCAACAAAACCAACGAAAGCCCGCCTCTGACTTACACCGGTATTCGCAGCAGATCGCCTTCTTTGGAACCGAACTTGAAGAATACAAAGTCTGACCAAAAACTTATAGTGCAATCGCTGCTAAGATGGATGACCATATCGCCGACAGTGTTAGTCAGTTTTCCTTGCAGCTCAAGCTCTACCGAGAGACTTCATGTATTTCTTCGACTTGCGAAGTCCCATTCTGGATGCCTTCTTTTTCACCGCCTCAGTTGGCCGGCCAAGCTTCGCAGCTATCGCAGCAGTAGGGTTGTTTGCGAACATCTTCTTCAGAAGGTTTACTTCACTTTTTGTCCATAGACCCTTAACAGCTTTCTTTTTCTTCTTCTTTTTTGCCATTGTGTGACTCCTTTCATTTTGATGAGGCTTACACTCCCAATGATCTGCCTGCATTCTAAGTGGCAAGATCCAAGCAATCAACATTTTTCTTTGTCACGGTCAAAAAAATCGTCACCCCCACAAGCACCCATTTTGATTGATGGTCACCTTCACCGCCCCATTTAGCGAGTACTTCAACGCGCGATTCCCAAGGCAAATCCTACATTGCTCAAGACAGCTAAAGGGCTATTGAGCTATGGCCGAGAACCATACTTGATAGTGCGTGGCCCGTGGGACCACCGGAATGGGGACAACCTCGCCGGCGGAAAAGACATCTCGACGGAGCTGCTTTGAGATGTCCGGATCCAAAGCACAACCTGGATTGCATTGGGTCACGTTCCAGAAACCCAAGGTGGCCGAACCGCTTAAGCCACCTCACGGGTCTTGAAGGGATTCGGCCGAATCTCTGCCGGCGCACCGGTACCAGACTCCGGCACGAAAAAACGCAGAATAATGGCACCCAACACGATGGAAACCGACCCCAACAACAAATGATGCCGGAATCCGTTGCACAGCCGCGGTGGATTGGGTAAAAGCTGGATGTGTCCATATGGCAGCCTGGTTACACTATTTTAGGGACAGCCAGATGAAGAAACTCAGAACGCCAAGGTCTCGGGTTTAGAGGAAGAAGAAAAGGAGCAAGACATCGTTAGCCCAACGCTGATTAAGTTAGCTGTGATAGTTCAGGTTTGTTATTCAGCCGCTCATGGGGACATTTACCATGTTTCCCCAAATGGCAATGATAGCAATCCCGGAACGAATGCAAGACCCTTCGGTACTATCCAGAAAGCGGCGGACATTATAAAGGCTGGCGATACGTGTTATATCCACCAAGGCGTTTATCGTGAAACCGTCCGGTTGCGGAAATCCGGAGCGAAGGGCAGACCTATTCGCTTTATCGCGGCACACGGCGAAGTGGCTGTCCTATCCGGAACCGAGCCGATCCAGAGCAACTGGTCCGTATACCGAGGCAAAATCTACAAAACCAGCGTTGCGCACGTATTCGATCAGCTCTTTGTGGATGGACAACTGATGATTGAAGCCCGCTGGCCGAACATGCGGTTCGATCAGCGTTTCGACAAGCAGGCATGGGCCACAGCCGGCAAAGGCAGCAAGTACGGTACGATAGTGGACCCAGCACTGGCCGAAACAGGCATCAACTGGACCGGTGCGGTAGCCACGCTCAATGTCGGGTCCTGGCAAACGTGGCGTCGGAGCGTCCACAATCACCACGCCGGCAGCGACCGCTTCATCTACGACCAAGACCTGTCCCTTCGGCTGGAATCGAAGCGCCGGTGGGAAGGCTTCGACCGCTATTTCCTCTCCGGCAAGCTGGAGGCGTTGGACAGCCCTACCGAATGGTTCCTCGACTATTCCAGCCGGATGCTCTACCTCTGGACGCCTGATGGCACTGACCCCAGTGATCACGTAATTGAAGGCAAGAGCCGCGGCTACGCATTCATCGCCAAAGAAGTCAACCATGTTGTGCTCTCCGGTCTTCATTTCTTCGCGACCACGTTCAAGCTCGAACAGACCGAATCCTGCCTCATCGACAACACGCACCTGCTTTTTGCAACCTGCGTTAAAGAGCCCTTCGGCGCTACAAAACGCGGCATCGTTTCACCTGATGAACCCAAAGGTTGGAGCAGCCGGCGCTGGTTCGGCGAGACCAGTATCGTGACGCCGACGTTCATAGGCGGCAAGAACAACAAGGTCTCCGATTGCAGTATCAGATACGCAAATGGACCCGCCATCACGTTGGAAGGCACCAACAACACCGTTGAGAACTGCTTGATTCACGATGTGGATTGGTACGGTCTGGACACCGGATTTGGCGTCGATATGCTGGGGTCACGTGCCTCCACGATCCGATCCTGCACAATATTCAACATTGGCTCTTCCGAAGGGATTCGGCTCTCGAACCAGGGGGCGTCAGTCGTGGAGTACAACTATATCCATCACGGGGGTCTGTGCCAGAGTGACGGAGCGCTGGTGCAAGCCGCCACACCGGGTGTGGCCGGCACGGTGATCCGTTATAACTGGATCCATGACCATAATGCGTTCAATTGGGGTGGTAACGGCATACGCGGTGACGACCGGACACGCGGGCTAATCGTCCATCACAACGTAGTCTGGAACTGCCGGCACAAAGGCATCATCACAAAAGGCGACAGCAACAAGGTTTACAGCAACACTGCTCTGAGCAATCCGGAGGTCGATATACTCGTGCCGCGGCACCCCCTACCCGGCAAAGTGAATGAACTATCGTTGCAGAACCTTCATTCGGAGACCATCAACAACTGCGCAAGCGTGATTTGCGGAACTTACCTCTTCGAACGTAAGCAGGAACCACCGCCGGGCAAAGTCGACAGCAATTACAGCGGGCCGAACCCGATGCTTCAAGACCCGGCCAATCTGGACTTCCGTCCACGGGGCAACTCGCCGCTGACCGACAGTGGCAGACTCATTCCACAAATTACGGATGGGTACCGGGCAAAGGCACCCGATATCGGCGCCTACGAATTCGGGAGGCCACGCTGGCTGCCTGGCTGCCGCAACGGGCTATGGCTCTCCGCCCCACAGAAACAGGCAGATGGAACGCTTGCCATAGGTATCGCACTGCGCATGCCTCCTACGGAGCCAGTATCTTTGGCGGTTACTTCAAGCAGTCCAAACGTTGGCCCAAACACCCTTGGGACCCCAAGGTTCACGCCAGACAATTGGATGCATGTCCAAGCCATCACGTTGAGCCAATGCATAAAGGCACTCACCTTACAATTCTCCGATAAGCATCTGGGACATGTTGAAGTGTCCGACGTAGGGTCGATCGACGAGCAAGCGGGCCAGGTTGTCACGTTCGACCGCCCCATGTTGCCCACCGAGCCCACAAAGTTCGTCCGTGGCCCAGAAGCCATTGCTGAGTAGTTTGGTCATTCGGATACAACGCAAGCCATACAACAAGTTCGGATTTCGAATCAAGAGCACCGGCGTCCGGCCAAATATGGGGCTATGGATGGACAGGCGAACTCACTGCATCTTGTTCTTTTTCTTCTTTTTCTTTGGCTCTGGCAGCTTTTGGAAGAACTCGATACTGACTTTGGCCGGCTTAGGGCCGTCGGACGTCAACGGCTGGGTATCTCCAAAGAGCCTTTGCTGCTTGGCCATCAAGGCCATCAACTGCTTAACCCTATCGGCGTGGGCTGGATCATCTGCCAGATTCTCGGTCTCGTGTGGGTCTTTTCGCAAATCGAAAAGTTGCGTCTTGTTGATCTGGGTGTAGCGCAGCAGCTTCCAACGGCCGCGACGCACAGCCCTTTGCAGGTTCTTGTAAGCGAGGAATATCGTGCTGCGGACGCTATCGGTCTTGCCTTGAATTACGGGCGCCAGACTCTTGCCTTCGAGACCCATTGGGACGTCTGCACCGACCAGCTCACACACAGTCGGGTATACATCGAATAAATACGCGAATGCATCCGAGGACTTGCCCTTCGGGATGCCCGGGCCGCGGAAGATCAACGGCACGCCCATGCTGTGCTCGTAGAGACTCTGTTTGCCCATCAGGCCGTGACTGCCGACGGCAAGACCCTGATCAGAAGAGAATATGATGATCGTATTGTCGTACTGGCCAGTCTCTTTGAGCGTCTTGATGATCCTGCCAATCTGCCCGTCAAGGTAGGTGATAACGGCGTAGTAATCGCGCAGGTGCTCTCGGATGATCGCTTCGGTTCGCGGCCATGGAGCCAGCCGTTCGTCACGAATGACCAGCTCTCCATTATCGAACGGATGGAACGGCTTGAAGTTGGGCGGTATCGGTATACTCTCGACCTCGTACCTGTCGAGGTCCTCTTTTGCCGCGATACGTGGGTCGTGCGGAGACGCGAAAGCGAGATACATGAAAAAAGGCCTGTCTTTTCTGTGCTCCCGCAGGAATTTGATCGCATCGTCGGCGACAACTTCGCCCGGATGCCCGGAGCGGCGAACCGTGGCATCATCCAGATAATGGCTGTGAGTAAAAGATTTATGGACCTCTTTATCGGTGTTGCCCCTTTTGCCATGATGGTACGAGACGTAGCCGGCACCATTCATCGACTTGGGGAAGTTCGGTGCGTCCTTCGGCATATCCCGCACGGAAAACCACGAACGGCCTCGCAGAGTCATCATTCTGCTCGGCATACAAACGGCCCCGCTGAATCCACCCATGCAGTAAGCATTGTTGAACACAAAGCCGGACTCGACTAACCTGTCGAGATTAGGCGTTTGGATGTGTCGATTACCCAGCGCGCCGATGGTATCTTCGCGCTGGTCGTCGGTGAAGAGAAAAAGAACATTCGGCCTTTTCGACTTCGGTGCGGTTAGTTGAGCACTCAGCCACGGCTGGGCGATTGGCATAGTCAGGGCAGTTGTCACGCCCAGCGGCATGGTTTTTAGAAAATATCGTCGGCTAAGATTTTTGTTCATCGCAAACCTCTTTGCTTCAAAGTCAGCAGACCTTCAAGGTGCTCAATTTCTGCAGCGTCCATAGATACAGGCTCAATTAGCGGCTGCATGACGCAGCTCATTCGATCTCCAAGACCGTTACCGATTTGGACGGCAGTCTCAGCATCAAGATATCATCGGTCACCATAAAATCGGCGGAAGTAGTAGGCATAACGGTTTCGGGGTTATCAAATGTATTATGTGCAGTCATAACCTCTGCGGTGAGCACGCGACCAGAAACCTTCTTGGCTCTTGCCCCTCGAAGCTCGCAGACAATCGCGGACGAATTTTTCGGGTCCAGATTACAAAGCGATACGTGAATCGTGCCTGACTGGTCCTTCGATGCTGAAACGTTGAGTGCTGGAATTCGCTCACTGCCAAACTGATAATCATTGCACTTAAGGTCAATGGGAAGCAGCGTGGCATCATGATGAACCTTGTACATCTCAAAGACGTGGTAGGTCGGCGTCAGAACGATCTTGTCCTCTTTAGTGAGAATCATCGCCTGCAGGACGTTGACGGTCTGCGCGATGTTGGCCATCTTCACACGGTCGCAATGGTTATTGAAGATGTTAAGGGTAATGCCGGCCACAAGCGCATCGCGCAGAGAATTCTGCTGGTAAAGAAATCCCGGGTTTGTCCCGGGCTCGACCTGGTGCCAGGCACCCCACTCGTCCACCATCATGGCCACTCGCTTCTTTGGGTCATACTTGTCCATGATGGCCGCGTGCTTTGTGACAAGCTCGTCCATAAGCAGCGCCCGCTGAAGCTGCGCGAACCAGTCTTCTTCACCAAATTCCGTGGCAGAGCGGCTCTTCTTGCCCGAACCGCAATAATAATGGGGAGCCAAGCCGTTCATATATCTCCCGGCCTCCCGCATCAGTACCTCGGTCCAGTGGTAATCTGCCTTCCTGGATCCGCATGCTATCTTGAACAGGCGATTGTCGCCGAGGTTGCGCAAATATGTTGAGTAGCGACGATAAAGGTCGGCATAGTACTCAGGCCGCATACGGCCGCCGCAGCCCCAGTTCTCATTACCTACGCCCCAGTATTTGACCTTCCACGGCTCGTCCCGACCGTTTGCACGCCGCAAATCCGCCATCGGGCTCTTACCGTCAAACGTTATGTACTCAACCCACTGCTGCATCTCCAGCACGGTGCCGCTGCCCACGTTGCCGCAGATATAAGGCTCACAGCCCAACTGTTCGCAGAGGTCAAGGAACTCGTGCGTACCGAAATGGTTGTTCTCCGTCACCATACCCCAGTGGGTATTGACCATAGTGGGACGCTCTTGCCGAGGGCCGATGCCATCCCTCCAGTGATACTCGTCAGCGAAGCACCCACCCGGCCAGCGCAGCACCGGTATCTTGATTCGTCTTAGCGCCTCGACCACATCGTTGCGAATGCCGCGAGTATTCGGAATGGCCGAATCCTCACCAACCCAGAAACCTCCGTAGATACACCTGCCCAAATGCTCTGAGAAGTGGCCGTAAATGTTCCTGCTGACGGTCTCCTTCCCTTTGTCAGCGTGAACGACCAGTTTGTTCACCGTCGGTTTTGCTTGCTGAGCGCTATCCGCCATAGATGAGGAAGCACAACCAACCAACAGTGCTGCCAAAAGGGGCGTGATAATTCCTTTGATCGTTCTGCCTGCCGACAAACATTTCCTTGGTTCATTGCACCTCATTTCAGTTCCCTTTCAATGTAAAAATACCGGTTCTGAACCATCATGCACTGGAACTGATTCCTGTAGAAGTATTAGCAAATTTGCGCTGCAAGTTCCACAATAAGCTGGCGAATTTAATCAAAGCGAAGACGGGTGCGACCGTCGCGCCGCCGCGCATGGGCCCAGCCGGTCCAGGTTATGCCCACTGCCCTGTCGTCTTTGCTTTCGAATCTATGATTGTCTCCTCAAACCCGCACGTCTGATCTGAAGTTGGCTCAAGCACGACTCTGAGCCTGCAACACCGCACGACACGAAATCCGGCTTAAAAACACAAAATCCATGAATCATTTGACTTTTTGTTTATCAGGCTTGCCTGAGGTTTCAGTGAACGCTCTCCGAATAAGCACCCGAATCTTGCATACGAAATCATACAAAGAATCGAGAATTTGATAGCATAGAGTTTATGGAGGCCGTTCAAACCGGTTTTCGCCACCCTGAATTGGAGGTAGAAGTCCTGGGATGGATTTGGTAATATCGGCTATTGACACGTTTAGAAACGTTGCGAAGTCGTGTATATGCGAAGCGCCAGATACAAATCTAAATCATAAGTAAGCGATGCCAGTATGACAAAACACAGTTGACTCGGGGTAAGGACATGATTGGAAGAATTTATATCAATATGCTGATTCTTCTGGTAGGCGGCTGCGCGGCCCAATCGCCCTACGATCGTTCCTACGTTTCTAAAGGTATTAAGGAACGTACTGATTACGAGTTGGGGCAGGTCGCCGAAGCAGGTCAATTTAATTTTCCTCAAGGAGTATCGCTCGATGACGGTCTATCACAGGACGAGGCGGTGGCTTTAGCCCTTTGGAATAATGCCCAGTTTCAAGCTGACCTGGCGACCCTGGGCTTTGCCCGTGCCGATTTGATCGAAGCGGGCATGTTGGCCAATCCGGTATTTTCCCTCCTTTTCCCCGTGGGACCCAAACTGCTCGAAGCAAAGCTGAATTTGCCTATTGATGTCCTGTGGCAGCGTCCCCATCGCATCGCGGCCGCCGAGCTTGATGCCCAGAGTCTCTCCGAAAATCTGATAGAGCATGGTCTAGGCCTTATTCGAGACGTTCAGACAAGCTATGCTGATCTGTGGCTGGCCCAGGAGCGGGTCCGCCTGGCCGAGGAAAACGCACAACTACAAGTTCAGATGGCTGAGCTTGCCCAGGCACGTCTCAGAGCCGGTGATATCAGCGAACTGGCGGCGTCGGCCGCCTATGTGGATTCGCTCCAAGCAGCCGATGCCACTAAGCGTCTTTCAAAGGAAGCTATTATCTTAAGACAACGCCTTAATGCTTTGCTCGGACTTATCTCAGATGATACCACATTTGATATAATACCACCGGATATTACCTCAAGGTCGGCCCGCTTGGGCGGGCTGGATGAATTGCTGGAGACGGCTTTTGCCGCCCGACCGGACCTGCGGGCAACCGAACTTAACATCGAGGCAGCCGGCGAACGCCTGGGCTGGGAACAATCCAAAATCTATAATCTGATCGCCATCATCGATGCGAAAGATAAGGGCGAGGACTTTCTCACGGTCGGACCGGGCTTTGCGATTGAAGTACCCATTTTCAATCAGAGTAACGGCAAAATCGCGCGAGCCAAAGCAGAACTGGAACAGGCGGCTCGACAATATGAAGCGGTTCGCCAGGACATTATTCTTCAGGTACAGCAAGCTCACACTCGGTACGTTTCGACCCAGGAGGAATTCGAGTTATGGCGCAGCGATATTATTCCTTCTTTGGCCAAAACAGTCGAACGGACCCAGAAATCCTTTGTGGCGGGGGAAGTGTCTTATCTTTTTGTTTTGGGAGCTAAGCGAAAACTTCTTGAGGCGCGCATGCGCCAGACGGAATTGGCTGCCCACCTGCACCGCAGTGCAGCACAACTCAATTATTGTATTGGCAAGAAAACAATATAGGCGTAATTCCCAACAACTATAAACAGGGGACAACGATATCATGAGTACCTATCTGAAATACCTGGGTTTGATAGCAGCGCTAACCACAGTTTGGGGATGCAGCAAAAAGACAGAATGGAAAGAGAAAGCACCTCGCCCGGCAGAAGTTCAAAATGCGGTCAAAGAGACGGACCTGACAACTATCATCCTTACCGCCGAAGCCGAATCGCGGTTAGGGATTCAGACGGCCACTGTCGAGTACCGCACCGTAGAAAAAAACCGGACGTTAGGTGGCGAGGCGGTGTCGGTTTCGGGCCGTTCGGTAACCGTATCCGCTCCTTTGACGGGCACGCTGTTATCACCAGAAAACGGTTTGGCTATCACGGCTGGCAAAGAGGTAACTAAGGGTCAGCCGCTCTATCGCTTATTGTTGGCACCTCCTGAGAAAGACCTGTTAAGCGTACAAGAAGAAATTTCCCTCAGGAAAGTTGACTTTGACTTAGCCCAGTCAAAAGTTAAGCGAGCTCAAAAGTTGCTTGAAGACAAAGCCGGTAGCGTTAGACAATTAGAAGACGCACAAGCTCAGTTGGCCAGCGCCAGCGCGAGTCTGGCAAGCGCCCAGACCCGCCTGAGACTGCTCAAAAAGGGAGAACTGGATTCAGCCAAGGATGCACTATCCTCATTGATAATCAAATCTCCGGTGGATGGTATTATTCAAGAGATTCATGTCGCCGCAGGCCAGACGGTTACAGGGGCAACGGCTCTGATGAAGATTGCGGGCATTGACCCGATTTGGATAAAAGTTGCGGTTTATGTCGGTGATCTGGCTACTATAGACACAAAAGAACCGGCCCGGGTGCACAGTTTGGCCGATTTTGCCGGGGCGCAGACACAGACAGCGGAACCTGTTGCGGCGCCCTTCAGTGCCGACCCAGAATCTATAACGGCAGATCTATTCTACGAATTGTCAAACACGAACCTCTCATATCGACCCGGCCAGAAAGTCAGCGTAACCCTTACTCTAAAAGGCAGTGAGGAAAGGTTGGTCGTGCCTTATTCTTCTATTCTCTACGATATGCATGGCAGCGCATGGGTTTATGAGCGTACCGAACCTCACGTTTATGTGCGTCGGCGGGTAGAGTTGCATCATGTGCTCGACGAGCTTGCAATTCTATCCCGCGGCCCGGCCGTCGGCTCCAAAGTGGTCGGTGCCGGCGCCGCAGAATTATTCGGCACTGAGTTTGGAGTGGGCAAATAATGATGACATGGCTGGTTTCTACGTCGCTGCGACTTCGAGTCGTGGTCGTCGCCTTGACGGTCATGGTATTGATTGTGGGTATTCGCATTGTACGCGACACGCCACTGGATGTTTTCCCCGAATTTGCACCGCCCTACGTAGAGATCCAAACGGAAGTTCCGGGCCTATCAACTGCTGAAGTAGAGGCGCTGGTGACTGTCCCAATCGAAAACGCCTTAAACGGCACTCCCTGGGTCCAAACCAGTCGTTCAAAATCGGTTCTTGGTCTTTCGTCAGTGGTGTTGTTCTTCCAGGAAGGTGTCGATCTTCAAGCAGCGCGTCAAATGGTCCAGGAGCGTCTTACTCTGGTGGCCGTATCGTTGCCGAGTGTAGCCAAGCCTCCGGTGATGCTCCCGCCGCTTTCCTCTACCAGCCGGGCTCTTAAAATTGGTATTTCATCAGAAAAGCTTTCTCAGATGGAAATGAGCACCCTGGCAAAATGGACCATCCGTCCCCGGCTCATGTCGATTACGGGCGTGGCAAACGTCGCCATTTGGGGTGAACGTGATCGACAGCTTCAGGTATTGGTAGATCCGGACCGGCTGCGGGCCCATAATGTCACTCTAAGGCAAGTACAGGAAGCCGCGCGTGACGCCGTGGAGCTGGCAGGCGGGGGTTATTTAGATACGCCCAACCAGCGGCTGGCTGTCTCACATATCTCCCCGATTAATACGTCCGAGGATCTGGCCCAGGTAGTGGTGGCATTTCGCAACGGCGCCGCCTTGAGGATAGGTGATGTGGCGGATGTGGTAGAGGGCTTTCCCGCCCCAATCGGTGACGCAATAATAAATGACGGACCGGGGATACTTCTGGTTATAGAAAAACAGCCCTGGGCCAACACATTAGAAGTGACCCGCAAAGTGGAATCAGCGTTGGATGCGCTGCGTCCAGGTCTGCAGGACCTGGAGATTGACTCAACCATTTTTCGCCCCGCCACCTTCATCGAGATGTCTATAGAGAACTTGAACCGTGCCTTGCTATTCGGCTGTATCCTGGTAGTGATTGTACTGGCGTTTTTCCTATACGATTGGCACACTGCTGTGATCAGTGCGCTGGCTATTCCTTGTTCATTAATCGTTGCCGCTCTGGTGCTACACTACCGAGGCGGCACTATCAACACTATGGTGCTGGCGGGCCTGGTCATCTCTGTAGGAGAGGTCGTTGATGACGCGATTGTTGGCGTAGAGAACGTCATGAGACGCTTACGGCTGAACCGGGCAGCAGGCAACCCTAAATCGGCGTTTGATGTGGTACTTAATGCCTCTATAGAGGTACGTAGCGCCGTGATCTACGGTAGCATAATCGTGGCTTTGGTTTTGCTGCCTGTATTTTTTCTGCCGGGTCTGAGTGGCAGTTTCTTCCGACCACTGGCTCTGTCATACATCCTAGCTATCATGGCCTCGCTCTTTGTGGCGCTGACTCTCACTCCGGCGCTTTGTCTAATCATGCTGCCGCGTGCCGCGTTGCGTGACAAAGAGTCTCCGCTTGTGCGGTGGCTCAAGCGCGGCTATAAGGCAATGCTGCCGGGTCTGGTCAGGCACCCACACCGGGCGATACTGATTTTAGTATGCATACTCGGCGCGTCTGGGGCCATCATTCCTCTATTAGGTGAAGAGTTTCTTCCCAAATTCAAGGAATATGATTTCTTGATGCATTTTGTCGAGAAACCCGGCACATCTGTTGAGGCTATGGATCGTATCACGATACGCGCCAGTAAGGAACTTAGGGCCATTCCGGGCGTAAGAAATTTTGGCGCTCATATCGGTCGGGCCGAAGTTGCCGATGAGGTCGTCGGTTCAAACTTTACAGAGCTTTGGATCAGTGTAGATCCCGAGGTCGACTACGATGTCACAGTCGCCAAAATACAGGAGGCCGTGGAAGGCTATCCCGGACTCTACCGGGATGTGCTGACTTATCTGCGGGAACGTATCAAGGAGGTGCTCACGGGAACCGCCGCTACTGTTGTGCTGCGAATCTATGGACCGGATCTGGCGATACTCCAGCAAAAAGCCAAAGAAATAGCCCAAGCGATTGCCGAAATTGGCGGCATTGCCGACCTACACGTCCAACCCTTGACAATGATACCACAGGTAGAAATCAAGTTTCGACCGGAAGCGGCGGCGCAGTTCGGCCTGGCGCCCGGCGATGTGCGTCGGGCCGCCACCGCTCTGATCAAAGGAATTAAAGTGGGTGAGATATATCAGGGACAAAAGATTTTCGACGTTATGGTATGGGGAACTCCCAAGGTACGCCATGATGTTGCAGCGTTGCAGAGATTGACCGTTGACACTCCGACCGGGGGACATGTGCCCTTGGCAGATGTCGCTGATGTTTATGTCGCCCCAACACCCAACCAGGTAACCCGGGAAGCCAATTCCAGGCATATCGACGTTTCGTGCAATGTTTCCGGACGGGATCTCGGCAGTGTTGCTCGTGAAATCACGGCTAAAGTAGAATCCATTGATTTTGAAACGGGCTATCATCCGGAGATACTTGGGGAATATGCCGAGCGACAACAGTCCAGGAATCGCCTTCTCGGTGTGGCAGTATTATCTGCTATAGGGATTTTTTTGATAGTATACGCCGATTTCGCTTCTGTCAGGCTGGCCTTGCTGCTGATGCTGTGCCTGCCTATTGCCCTGACCGGCAGCATATTCAGTGCCCTGTTTAGTGGCGGTGTGCTGTCACTGGGCTCGATAGTGGGATTCGTTACCGTATTGGGCATTGTTGCTCGCAACGGCATTATGCTGATCAGCCACTATCGTCACCTGGAAATGGAAGAGAACGTGCCATTCGGCGAGGAATTAATCCTTCGGGGCGCAATGGAGCGACTGTCGCCTATTCTGATGACCGCGCTTACCACGGCGCTGGCTCTTGTTCCCATTGTCATTGGAGGCAATCGTCCCGGGCAGGAAATTGAACACCCCATGGCTATCGTGATTATAGGTGGACTTGTCACTTCAACCTTGCTGAATCTGCTGTTCATGCCGGCCCTGTATTGGAAGTTCGCAAAGGCTAAATCGGACAGAAATCTTGAGTAAGAATGGATTGTATGGTGGGTTTTACATCCGGCTATCAAAAAACTTAAGAGCCGATATCCACTGCTTCTGGCACACAAGCGAAGATGGCGGAGGCTGGGATGATATACACGTCACTGGAACTTATCTGAAATTCCACTTTTAGCGGTTTTCGCCTGCGGGCGGCAAGGTGAAATCAGTTGAGTCGTATTCCATAAGTCCGGCTATCTGGGTTAGCTCTGGGGCTTCTTCTGCGTCAGGAATTCATTCATTGTTTTGGCGACGATGAAGACAGGCTCGCCGACTATGCATGGTTTGCGGACCAAGTAGGTACTTGGCGCGCTGCTTACCTTTTCTGAGAAAAATGTCACCGTCCGGGCTACTAAGCTGGTCTGTTTTCGACGATTTGCCGGTCGCCAGACTGCTTCGAACGTCGGAAAAAAGCACCGTGACTGTCTTAGCTGCAATCCGCTCGCCAATAGATTTCTCCGCCACGGCATACTTGTTGTTATGAGCTTCTGCTGCGCAACGATACCCCAAATTAGCTAATGCAGCTACGAACAGCAACAGCTTCTTCATAGTAAAGGGCATATCGAGACCTCACAGCGTTTTGTGCTAATCCTTACTGCCCGGCAGCGCCGCCCTCCACCCGCCCTTCAGCAGCGCAGCTAACCGAGCAACCTGCTTGGCACGCTCCGGATCATCCGCCAGGTTGTTCTGCTCCCATGGGTCAGCCTTCAAATCATAAAGTTCTATCTCGCTTGCGTCAGTCTTCTTGGATTGCCATTCTGCATAGCGCCAGCGTTTTGTCCGGACCGAACGCCCGACGTATCCCGCAATGGGGCAAACGGTGAATGCGGCTTTTTTCCAAGGCTGACCTGGCCGCGAGAGCAAGGGCACGATACTCGTGCCTTCCAGATTAGCTGGACGTGACATATTCAGCAGCTCGCACAGAGTAGGCACCAGATCTACAAGCTCCACGATCTGGTCACAGACGGCACCGTTGGCCGCCGCCCCCGGGACGCGCACCAGAAGCGGAACGCGCGTGGACTGCTCAAACAGCGTGTACTTACTCCACAGGCCGTGCTCACCAAGTTGAAAGCCGTGATCGCTGAAAATGATGACAATGGTACTATCCTTTAGCCCTTCGCGGTCCAGAGCCTCCAGGACCAGGCCTATTTGTGAATCAACAAACGATGAACAGGCGTAATAGGCCATAACAGCCCTTCTGGCCGCTTCAGATGAAACTGGATGCTTGTAATTCCGGTTAAAGATGTCGTAGTTGAGCCCAAGCCTTTTGGCCACCGCCGGAATGCCCCTATCCTTCTCTGCGGGTGCTTCAGGTGCCGGAATCTGGTCGAACTCGTATAGGTCAAGGTATTCTTTCGGACACCGCAAGGGCGTATGCGGCCTGGAGAATCCCAGCGAGAGAAAGAACTGCTTTTTCTGCTGTGCCATTTCCTTGAGGATATGAGCTGCCATTCGAGCTTTCTGACCATCTGCTTCCTGCTGCTCCAGCAGACCCGAGTCCCCGAAAACGTTGGCCATCGGCTGTTGAAACATTGACCGAGCCCTGTTCCACTCTCTCGAGTCCTTCTTTGCTCGGCGCCAGATTTCGTCCCGTTTTGCCTTTAGTTCTGCCAGTCTCTTCTCCTCAGCAGGGTCCTCCGAGTACCTAAAGCGAGGCTTTGGCAAAGACTTCAAGGCCTGCTGCAAATGTTCTGGATAGCCTTTCGATATCCCGCCGTAGCCTTTGGGGTGCTCACAAAACTCAAGCCGGTCGAAAGCACCCAACTGTTTCTCGGCCGTCCAGGTGTGATGAAACAGCTTGCCAATGTTTATGCTGTAGATGCCCCTGCGACGAAGCATCTCCGGCAGCGACAGGGTCCCTTCGGGCAGAAGCTGATCCATAGGATCGGAATTTTTATATACCCGAGTCGTGTCGGGCCTTAAACCGGTCAGGAAAGAGCTACGCGACGGATTACACATTGGGGCCTGGCAGTAGCATCTCGAAAATCGCAGCCCGCCGGCAGCAAACTGGTCCAGATTCGGCGTTTTGACGATTGAGTTGCCGTAGCAGCCGACCGCGTTGGCTGTCATGTCCTCGATGTCAATAAGCAGAACGTTCATCTTCGATGTGCCGACGGACCCTTTCTGCTTATATGTGCCCCGTTTGGCTCCCGTCGTTTTGAAAGGCAACAAAGAAGTGCCGATCCCGGCCGTAATAAGCTTAATGAAATTACGTCGTTCCATTCGCGCTGCTCCCAGCTATGCGTAATCATTGACTTTCTGCTGAAACACGGTAAGGTTAGTTCGCTCGGACTAATATGGAAAGGAAAATCCTATGAAAAAGTCACTCTCTCGTATTTGGATCGTGCTGTTCATCTTCCTGAGTTCATGTGCCCTCCAAAAGGATATTCTCATTTCTGACTTTGAAGGCGATGATTACGGTGACTGGAAAGCGATAGGTGAGGCTTTTGGCCCAGGGCCTGCGCTCGGCACGCTGCCTGATCAGATGGACGTCAGCGGCTTTGAAGGCAAGGGACTGGTCAACAGCTACTTCGAAGGAGACGGCACCACCGGTACGCTGACCTCGCCACAATTTAAGATTGAACGCAGGCACATCAACTTTCTGCTTGGTGGGGGCGAACACCCAGGCGAAACCTGCATCAACCTGCTCGTCGACGGCAAGGCTGCCCGGACTGCAACCGGCCCGAATGACCGGCCCGGAGGAACCGAGAGACTTGATTGGCACTGCTGGGACGTCGCGGACTTGATTGGAAAGACCGCCCGGATCCAGATTGTGGATAAGCATACCGGCGGGTGGGGCCACATCAATATAGACCATATCTTTCAAAGTAACAATAAAGTGACGGTCGAAAAAACACGGGTGCTGGTCTTGCGCAACAGATACCTCAACCTTCCAGTCAAGAACGGTGCCCCCAAGCGATTAATGAGCGTCATTATTGATGACAAGAAGGTCCGTGAGTTCGAGATTGAGTTGGCTGACGAAAAGCCCGATTTCTGGGTCTTCTTGGATATCAGCCCATTCAAGGGGAAAAAGGCGACAATACGCGTCGATCAGCTCGGTCGGGAATCCAAGGCGCTGACCTTGATTACGCAGGCCAACAAAATCAAGGGCGGCGAGAATCTGTACAAGGAGAAATACCGGCCTCAGTTTCATTTTTCGTCGCGTCGCGGCTGGAACAACGACTCTAACGGCCTGGTCTATTACAAGGGCGAGTACCACCTGTTCTACCAGCACAACCCATACGGCTGGAAATGGGGCAACATGACTTGGGGCCACGCCGTCAGCAAAGACCTCGTGCATTGGATGGAGCTGCCCGATGCGATTCATCCTGACGAGCTCGGAACCATTTTCTCCGGTTCAGCCGTGATTGATGTGCACAACACCACCGGCTTCCAGACGGGTGACGAAAAGGTGATTGTCTGCATTTATACCTCTGCCGGCGGGACTTCAGCGATGTCGAAGGAACAGCCCTTTACCCAGTCCATCGCCTACAGTAATGACCGGGGCAGGACCTGGCAGAAATACGAGAAGAATCCTGTGCTGGGCCATGTCAGTGGCAGCAACAGAGACCCGAAAGTCATCTGGCACGAACCGACAGCACAATGGGCAATAGTGCTTTATCTTGATGATAGGGTCATGGGTTTTTACACCTCGAAGGACTTAAAGGAGTGGGAATATCAGAGCCGGCTAAAGTGTTTTCATGAGTGTCCGGAGCTGTTCGAATTGCCCGTTGACGGCGATCAAAACAATAAGAGATGGATATTGTACGGAGGCAGTGGAGATTACCTTATCGGCCAATTTGATGGACGCGAGTTCAAGAAAGAGCGCGAGAGCATTCGTTTTAACCACGGCAACTGTTTCTACGCGTCCCAAACCTTCAATAACATTCCTGAAGAAGACGGCCGTCGAATCCAGATAGCCTGGGGTCGAGTCGCCATGCCGGACATGCCGTTCAATCAGATGATGTTGTTTCCGGTAGAGCTAACGCTTCGGACGACCGAGGATGGTATCAGAATGTTCGCCCAGCCGGTCAAAGAGATCAAGACCATTCACGGGAAAAAATATGCCTGGAAAGACAATACCCTAAGACCGGCAGAGAACCTTCTTTTGGAGCTAACCGGCGATCTCTTCCATATTCGTGCCGAGTTCGAGTTAGGCGACGCCGCCGAGTTCGGCTTTGTGATTCGGGGTGTGCCCATCGCCTACAATGTGAACGAACAACAGCTTACCTGCCGGAAGGAAACTGCCCCCCTGAAACCGGTCCGAGGCAGAATACATCTGGAGCTTCTCGTGGACCGGACATCCATCGAAATCTTCGCCAATGAAGGCCGGATTTATATGCCAATCGGCGTAATCCCCGCTGATGATGATAATTCACTACAAGTATTCAGCAAGGGCGGAAACACCAAAATCAACTCGCTGGAAGTCTATCACTTGCACTCCACATGGAAATGATAATACGGACCCGAAAGAGCAATTGCACTATTGTGACAAGCTCTTGGACAATACTCGTATTATCAATACCGCGTGGCAGCCTTCCGCCGCGGCCGACCACAGGCGCCCGTGTGGCAGCCTCAAGGCCGAAGGCTTTGGGGATGGCTACACAGAATCGTAGGGTGGGGCTCGCCCCACCGTGATTTAATTGATGGGCCAAAGCCCACCTATGACACTCATCGAGACCATTCAAACCAGTCTTTCCAAGCGCTCTCTTTCCATCCTCGTTGACCTCCAATATAATGAATCATAGCATTGGATTACAGAAACGCTTTTTTCAGATGTTCGTGGTATTGTAAATCATGGTTATCCAGACGGAAAAATTAACTAAATGGTACGGCAGCTCGCGCGGTATTGAAGACATCAACCTGTCAGTTAACCAGGGGGAAGTTTTCGGCTTTTTAGGCCCCAACGGCTCGGGCAAGACCACCACCATACGCATCCTGCTTGATTTCATCCGGGCGAGTTCCGGCCGAGCGCGGCTGTTTGGAATGGACGCACACGCAGACTCGACCCAGATAAAATCGCGCATCGGCTACCTGCCCGGCGAATATGGCATGTATGAAAAGATGACGGCAGTTGAATATCTGCAATTTTTGGGATCACTGCGCAGCGATAAAAAGCCGCCCCTGAAAGACAGACTCATAGAACGTTTCGGTTTGGATACGTCCCGGCGGATAAAGTCCTTTTCTCACGGCAACAAACAAAAACTGGCCCTCGTCCAGGCCTTCATGCACGATCCGGAGTTACTGATCCTGGATGAACCCACGAGCGGCCTCGATCCGCTGATCCAACAGCGGTTTTATGAATTGATCCTGGAACTGAAAGAACGTGGCAAGACCGTCTTTTTTTCTTCTCATATCCTCTCGGAGGTGGAAAGGGTATGTGACCGGGTGGCGATATTAAGAGAGGGCAAGCTGGTGGCCCTGCACGAGATATCCGATCTGAAAAAATTCCGGCTAAAAACCATAGAGGTTACGTTTAAGCAGGAGCTGGACGAATCGCTTTTCCGGCTGGAGGGCGTACGCAAGATCGAAAGGAACGCCCACACCGTCCGCTTGTGGATCGATGCGAATATCAACACTATTCTGCGGATAATATCCGAACATCCTATTGATAACATCTCCTGCCGGGACGCGAGCCTCGAGGATATCTTCCTGGAGTATTACTCCCAATGAAAATTTACCTGCGGTACTTAAGAAGTGAGCGTGTCACTACATTGCTGTTTGCACTGTTCTTATTAGTGTTCGCCTATGTTTTAGTAGTCATATTTCCGTCGATTGCTAAAATCAAGGGGCTTAAGGACTATATCGACGCAATGCCGGCGTTTATGAAGGCATTCTTGGGCCAGGAGTTTATCGACGCCGCCACTCTGGAAGGATTCTTAACCGTTGAGTATTTTAATACCACCTGGCTGCTCATCATAGGAGTATTTTGTTGTTTGTTCACCGGGGCCCTGGTAGCTGAAGAAACGGAAAAGAAGACCCTGGAGATTCTTTTTTCTGCTCCTGTGCCCAGAACCAGATTTATTATCAGTAAATTTGCCGGTTTTCTCACGTTGCTGCTGTTTCTCTCGGCTGTCTCTTTTCTGGGTATATATCTGGGCGAACTGCAGATCGGCGAGCAAATGGACAGACGCCTGACGGTTTATGTCTTCTTGAGCGGCACGATATGTATAGCGACTATAGGCAGTATCGGACTGTTCCTGTCGTGCCTGTTTAACGAACAGCGGCGGGCCGTCGGTGCGACGATAGCAATCTTCTTTTCACTGTATATCTTCAATTTGATCGCGATGCTGTTGGAGCAATATCCGACCTTGAAGTATTTTTCCCTTTTTCAGTATTATGATGCCAGCAAGATCTTCAAGCGACACGCGATATATTGGCCCGATATGGGCATATTACTCGGCGTCTTCTCCGTCATGTTCGCCGCCTCCGTCTTCACCTTCCGCCGCAAGGACATATACTTATAACTCATGCGGACATTCCCGACCATGTTGAGGTGGTCATTAGCGCGCAGTGACAATTATTCTCTGAGTGGGCAGAGAAGCCTTGCTACGTTGACGACTACCTGTCACCGCATCTTTCCGTACGCGTGAAGCAATCGTGCAGTATCCTGCCCGTCCATGATGAGGTACCATGCCGGCTTTCCAGAACTCCGTCGTTCCGCGACCTTGCCTTGAACATCGCTGATCACAGCTTCGGCAATATTTCCTACGAACTGGACTACGAATAGGTAGGCTGGAGAATTGAACAACCTCAACAGCTGGTCTCCATTTTTCCCACAATCCGCAATGCGCATCTCGGCTCTCCTAAGACCGTTGCCCTTCAGCAGAAACGCCGTCGGGAGCCTTATACCATTGACCTCGAGATTTGCACTGTAGAGATCGTTAACCTCCCCTCCCCAGTCTTCCTTGTGAAAAGGCACGGCTAGAATTTCCTCAATGGCTCGCTGGATTTCGTCTTCGGGCATATCTAAGTACCCGTCACCCTTGAAGAAACGTATCACTTCTGCAGGCCTCACGGTTCTGGCACGCTCAAAACTGTCGATGTCCTCCACGTACAGTCTGTCACGTATCGGCGGCGTGTTCTCCCTAAGGAAACCACGAATCGCGTGCCCGATGGTCTCAGGTGTGCCCAACTCCCCCCGCCATGTCGCCAGGTGCGTTCTTCGCTTGAGTTCATCGAGGATACCTACCTTATGCTCTGCGACAACTTCCGAGATCAGGTCTGCCAACTTCTTGATCGTGGCCGTTAGCTTGCCTGCTTCGTCAGTCAGCCCACCAAAGGAGAACGTCACCACCTGCTTATCGTTGAGTGACTCCCAGAATGCAAGGCATGGGGTATCCTGGGCGCGAATACCAAATCTGCGGCCAAACAGAATGGAGCGGTTGATCCCCTCAACTTCAGACAACATTCGCGCTTCCACCTGTCGGAGGTTATCAAGGTCGGCAGCGGTCTTCGGGTCCTTGAAGCGGTTCGGGTCTTCGAGAACTGATCGGTAAGCCACGTATTCCGATCCCAGGTAGAGGTTCGAATCGCGCCCACCGTACCCATCGAACGCGAAAAGCAGACACCTGTCGCCCGTCATAGCACTCACCGCATTTCCGTGCTTCCTGAGGAATTCACCGAATGCTTGGTCCATGTCGGAGTACACGAACGCCCCGAAGAGACGGTACTTGCCCCGGCAGAGGACGTATTGAAACAGCAGGTCAGATTCGTACCAGACCGTTCTCAGCCAGGCCTGTGGCTCGTTGTATACCACCACGTCGGGGTACTTGCGCCGTAGGTGCAGGAGCTCGTGTACGACTCGCCGCCAGTCTGTTCTTGGGGAGGCAGACTCTATCTCGGCCGCTATGGTCTCAAACATGCGTCGTGGCCCACGGCCTTCGGCAGGTATGGCACGTCCGCCATGATACAAGTGGGTGGGGTGACGAGCGTCGTCCATCTTCGTGAAAAGAGTTGGCGGCTCCATCATAACCAGTATCTTGTCACGGCGCGCATCTTGGGGTATGAATCCACCCAGGTACAGGGATCCCTCCGCCACCATAACCTTGTCTTGCGCCGTTTGAACCGCCATCAGCTTCCCAATCTCCTCGTTTCTGAGCTCATGCGACACCCCCCAAAGCTTCAACTGCCGTTGAGCTTTGTCGCTGGAGCCTTGCCCAAAAGGCAGCAGTCGGCCTATCAAACGTCTAAAGTTCATCCGTTTTGTCCCTCACGCTGGAGCCATATCCCGTGAAGAGGGCCGATACACGTTGGATAACTCGACGCAATGTTAGAGCAAACCGACCACGCTTCTTAAACATCGCCAGGGGCATAGGGGGGCGCTTCGAGAGTGCCTCAAGCAGTTCGTCCGATTTCTCCATTGTCTCCAACGCCTGATCGATCCGCCCTAGCTCCCTGTTCACTTCCGACAAGCGATTGGAGTCCTGCAGCACCAGCAGCTCATCAGCCTCGGCCCTCTCATGGTAATGAAACGCTTCTTGGTAGTACCCCAAAGCGCCTTCGAAGTTCAGTTGAGCTCTGATTTGGTCGCCCTTCCGGCGCAGGAGGTTACCAAGCATCAGGAAGTACAACCTGCCTTGCGCGACAAGAGCCGGTTCATCGTAGAGAGCTGCAGCGTGCCGAACGCTCTCGATCGCTTTGTCGAGTTCCTTGCTACGGAGACGGCGCCAAGCCATCTTGGCGTATGTGAACGCAAGATTGTGGCGCTCGCGCGCGAGTAAGCCCTCTTCCGACCCTTTGGACACGTGAAGCTCATACGCTCGCCTGTGATATTCTTCTGCTTGATCCATTCTGCCTAAGTGCAGATACGCGCCGCCGATGTTGTTCAAAACAGTGGCATACGCCTCTGGACTCTCGTCCTGGTCCATGCCAGACAAGGCCCTCTCAAAGTAACAAAGTGCCTCGCAAGGATTCTGCAATCTGCTGAGAGCCATGCCCACATTGCTGAGTAGCCCAGAGGCCATTCCCGAGGAGTCCGGCCGTATACAGAACCAATCGTAGGCGGCGCGCCAGTATGCGTAGGCTTCTTGGTAGTGGCCATCTCGAAAATGTTTCAGGCCCTCTTCGTAGCTTGACGTAGCTTGATCGTCGGTCTTGGGACTGGGAGCGGCAGGGATCTCATTTGGAGAGATAGCTTCTTCTTGAACATCCTCGTACGGGCTGATGTCAACAACGTCCGTTCGCCCATCTCCGTGGCACACAACTAGGATCTCCACATCACAGGCTATGCAACGTGCAACGAGGGTGCCCTGTTGGTCCCGTCGTCCACTCTTCATCTCTGACCGCATGCGTTCAATGGATGTACTCTTGTCATTCTCGGCGAAGCAGCGCGGGCACGTCAGAAGAGCACCCTTTACTGGGATGGTTCGGGAGTTGTCCAACTCCAAACCTTCTTTCTGGTGGCAAATAGACTTCTTTCTCCTGTATAAGAAATTCCCGTTGCTTATTCCCTTAATTAGCAGAATATGCAAACTCTCGCTCGGTGTCAAGCACCAATTCGTCGGATTTCGGCGAAAACAAGCCGAGCCGCTAAATGGAGCATTTATTAACTCGACCTTATGAGAATCTCTATCAACGACAGAGGCCTTTCGTCCATCCCGGATTATACAAAAACGGTTCCTGACACCTTTAATGCTCTCGCCTCTGCAAGTAATGGTGGCTGCCCAAAGCTCGTTAATCCTCTTCAAGATCGACCAGATGGGCGTAATATCTTGCATTTGGGCAGGGCCTTTTTTAGGCCTTCGAGACCGGCATCAGTACATCCTCCACTGTCCAAATACAGCATTTCCAGGTTCTTGAGGTTCTCCAGATGTTTCAGGCCAACGTCAGTAATATTCGCTGACTCCAAAACCAGCCTTTCTAAGTTCTTCAGGGTCTTCACGTACTCCAGGCCGGCATCAGTGGTTCTTGCCTCTATCAAAATCAGAACCTGCAGTTTCTCAAGGTCCTTCAAATACTCCAGGCTGGGTTCGGTGTTATTATAGTCAGCCCACAACACCTTTAGATTCTCTAAGTTCTTCACATATTTCAGGCCGCTGCCGGTGAAATTTGTACAGTTCAAAAACAGCATCTGCAGATTCTCAAGGCCTTGCACGTGTTCTAGGCTGGCATCCGTGAGGTTATCGCAATTAGACAAAACCAAAATTTGCAGGTTTCTGAGGTTATCAATATGCTTCAGACTGGCATCCGTTATGCTACCGTCGTGAATAGACAAATAGACCAGATGCTCCAACGACGCCAAATGAGATAGGCTGGCGTCGTTGATCCCCATGACTTGCAAGCCCGGAACATTATTTTGGGCAACTTCAGCAGCGATCTTTCCCCAATCGGGACTGGCTTCGGTCGGCGTGACATACCAGACATGGCACTCTGGTATCTGGATGACTTGACCGGGTTCGGTCTGTCCGATCCGAATTCCGCTCATGAAACCATCCGCTTCAAAAAAATCCTGTTGAGTCTTGTATGTAAAGACTCCAAAGGGAATGTCGGACTGAAAAGTCCGGGCGGCAAAAACCGTTGTTTCCTCTCGCTCATCCTTAGCTGGGTCGGTTTCTTTGCTTTCTACAGATGCCCTATGGTCTGAAATATCCTTGTCTTCAGTCTGACTTCGATTGTTGTCACCATCGTTCTTCTTGCAGCCCGATGATGCCAATGAAAACAAGATGATAGAAACTATCACAGTAATTTTTCTCGTATTCACGACATTGTCCTTTCAACAGGCAAACCAGAGACAGTCATCTATTCTTCTCGTTTTCCCAGTCATTCTTCGTTATTCGTTTCTCCTATGGAGTCCTTAGGACAACGAATTACGTCCTTTCGTCCCTCCCGCCTTGTACAGACTGGATAAACCGGGTCAAAGTCCATCGACCGGACTGCGAACAGCACTGGGCAATTATATATTCTTCTTTTCTTTTTTCAGTTTTCGTTTTTCCTTTGGAGTAAGCTGGGCCTTTTTCTGTCGTTCTCTTTTGCCTTTATCTCTTTTTCCCTTATCACCCATATCTGTTTGTCCTTGCTTGAAAAATAACTTGTATTCCTTAACCTGTCCCCGAAATCCTCATCGACCAGATTTGGATCTTTAGAGGCACCAACTAATGAGCAGAATATGTAAACTGTGGACCGATGTCAATCGCGGATCTTGGCGAACATTTTGCCTCGCCGCTAAATAGAGGCTGTCTTTTTTCATGGCACGCAGGAGCACTATGAATCAAAGAAGGCAAGTATGCATTGAACTGGACTCGACCCGCCTGCCCTCGAGGTGAGCTTCCTCGTAACAGCAAACGGAGGGTCCGCCGGAGTTTACCCGCCGCTTGTCCGGCGGGTGTGGCGCCCTTTCCCGCCCCTGTCGTAAGGCATACTGTGTAGATTTTCCCGATAATCAGGTTCATCTTCTTTAGCCTTTAATCCAGGCAATTTCCTCTTATACGGATGGTGACGCCGTTAACAAAATAGAAGCCGCTTGCCAAACGCTCAGCCGTGAACTGTGCAATCTTCACTGTAGGCAACGCAAAAAATACGCAAACGCTAATAAGCCATTCGTTCCTAACACAGTTATCACATTTGCTTTCAAGGCAGGGATAAGTTGTTGAAGGTTATCGTAGTATTTGAATGCTGTAATGACAGCTTTTGCAGCGAAAGGCATTGAGGCAAGTGCGATTAGAGTGACAGGTGGCATTAGCTTCGAGACAGCTCCGCCGATGATAAAAATATAGGTCATCGCCGTCAAAGCGGCATATAATCGGCTGGCTTTTCTTCTACCCAGAGCTATCACCAGGTGACGGCGTCCTCCCTTTGCGTCAGCTTCAACGTCCGGGAATTCATTTAGAAACAGCAAATTCGCTGTCAAGATTCCTGATGGAAGGGATGCGACCAGCGCTGCAAGGCTGTAGCTGCTCGTTTGGATGAAATAGACTCCCAAGACCGGCAGCGTGCCCAGTCCCAAGCCGGCACAGAGTTCTGCGACCGGCCACCTCGCCAGAAGCGGAGTATAGAAGTAGATAACGAATCCGCCCAGAAATATCAGAGGCAGAAGCTGCCAGCCAGAGATTAAGGTCAGATAAATCCCAATCGAAAAAGCCGCTGCGAGACAGCCCACTCCAAACCTATAAACACTTTGCGGGTCAAGAAGTCCCTGTGTGATGATACCGCTTCCTCCCGAAAAGGGCGTCCTTCGAGTTTCCATATCTATTCCGCTCTTGTAATCAAAATACTCATTAAGGACATTAACACTGATGTGAGCCAACAGTAGGCCAAGAGACGTCAAAATGAATTTAATCCAGCCAAAGTGTCCTTCACTGCGCGCAATTGCCGTACCCAGAATCACCAAAACTACCGAAAGTAAAAGAAACGCAGGCCGTGTCTCTAAGAACCAATGCTTGAGCTTCATTGATATCTGCTTTCCTTAGTTCCTTATAACGGGTCGTACCATACGTCTTGCCCACGACGAGCATCGGATGTTCCTGACCATGCAAGAACCCGTATGTTCAGATCTTGACAAACGATTTTTTGCGATACATCCAATACAGGATCAGCCAAATAACTGCAAATGCTGCAAGCAGCTGGACAAAATCGTTCCACTGGCCTAACCACCTTGCCAGCCCGCCCACGAAGATATTGCCGATATGGCGAAAATTGAACACGCTCCTTGCCATGTATACTGCTATGGCGTTCATGCCGATTACGACAAAACCAAACGCCCATTTTCGCAAGCCCCACACATCAATAATCAGATAAAATAGCGACAGCAGCAGGTAGCTCAAGCCTCCCACAAAAAGCACGAAAGAGCTCGTCCACAAATGCTTGATGATCGGGAACCAATTATGCCACAGCAGGCCCAGCGCCGAACAACCGACACCTGCAACTACGAGCCAAACAGCCTTAGCCGTTGGGCTTGTTTCCGAGCGCAGCAAGTGTCCTGCCATAACGCCGAGCATCAAGGTACAGGCAAACGTCATACTGCTTAGAATCCACGTGTAGGTGGTTCCATCCTGGAATGGTCCCAGTATTAGCTTATCCAGATAGATTGCCAGGTTGCCGTCAGGCGTCAGCACGCCGGCACCATGCCCGGGCACCGGGATCAAAACCATCAATGCCCAAAAAAGTAGCAGAAGTCCCACAGTCGTCACAATCTGCCATCTTAAATCCAGGTTTAACATCAGTATTGACGCAATCAGGTAGCCCGCCGCGATGGCTTGAAGCGTGTTGCAGAATATATGCAGCTTCGACAGGTCGTACTCGAGCAAATTCCCCTGCGCCACCATGCCCAGAAAAAACAATATCACCGTTCGTTTCACTATGTGAAAGTAAAGTTGCCTGTTGCTGTCACCCCGCGCACGGCGCTTGTCGAACGAGAACGGCATCACTACTCCAACAATGAAAAGAAAAAGTGGCATGATCAAATCCCAACAGCGAAATCCCTCCCATTCCACGTGGCTGAGCTGTACACCAACCTTATTCAGAAACTCGCTGTCTGCAGCCTCGATCAGCTCTCTGAATATGGTACCGCCACCAATGATCCAGAACATATCAAAACCACGCAGCGCATCAACCGATACGACACGACCTTTTACGGCTCCATGCTCAACTTTGCCTATCACCTTCTCTTTGTCTTTCCAAGCCCTAAATGCTTTATGCCTTTTGTCTTGCCGATTTAACGAAAATTATACAGGGCCCAGACTGTGAAAGAAAGTTAAATGCTTCTTGAGCCGCTGCTATCGCTGGCAGAAAACGCTAACACTGGAACATAAAAGCCCCGACTCTTTCGGCGTGACACCAGGGTTGGTTTTGCTGACCTATTTTCTCCGCAAAAAAGGCTCAGTGTTCAAAGGCCAGCAAAACGAAAAGCTAACGTCTTTTGTGACAGCGGTATAAAGGTCAAATCGAATCGGCGGAGTGGTCCGGTATCCAGCCGTCACTGTCGTCAAAAAGTCTGATGTGATACCATCCCGGCCGGCGCTCGAGTAGGTCATACTCTGTTCCTGCATGCAGGGGGGCCTTAAAACTGGCAGGATAATTCTGCCCATCGCCTTGGCGCGCAACAACTTCGTCAGCTGTAATAACACCACCGACACTGCTGGCCCGGTAGCCGGCTTCTAAGATAACCGAGCTAAGGACGCAGATCATCAACAAAGCGGCAATAATTGCCGTCACCGTGCTGGAGGCAGCTCGGCCAAACCATACCATTACAGTCAGGCTACCGCAAATAGTCGCAAAGAAAAAACAAGTCAGTACAAATTTAGTTTTCAAAGAAAAATCATAATGCCAGAAAAACAAAGTTTGCAGGACACGTTTTTCAGCTCTCGGCTTGATTTTGTCTATCCTTTTGCTGCGCGCAAAGTCCAGATTCTTGCGAAGGTTTGCATCGGCACTATCAAGCTTTTCGGCACGGCGGTAATTCAGGATTGCCTTGCCGATATCCTCCTTAAGGAAATAGGCGTTGGCAAGGTTATAGTAAAGCTTAGCATTTTCGACCTCGCCGTCATTTATGATCCTTTCGTAGGCCAGTATGGCTTTCTCATAAAGCTTTTTAGCTTGGGCTGGATTATCCGCTGTCAAATTAGCTTGCCTGAATGCCTCGTTTGCCTGGCTAAAAATCGAATATATCTGCTCACCAGACAGCTCAGCGTTTGCCGGAACTGAGACAGCGAACGAAAGTGAGCTCACGAAGAAAACAAAAACGCTTCTGGCAGTCATTTTTTTGACTTCTTTTCAATGGTACGGATAAGTTCGATCGCTTTCTTGGCTTGCACCGCATCAACCTCGGCCTCCGCCGGAGCATAGCGTGCGGCCTCACACTGTGTTATAATGTCCCTATACCTCTCTGCCGCTTGCATGTCCTGCGTAGATGTGATAATAACTTCCCTACAATCATCAGCCGTAAGCGAGCCTACCTTCTTGTCAAAACGCTCGCCAATGTACTGTTTCATAGCTGAAGCGAGCAGCTCATATCGTTGCTGTGATGTATCAGATGTGATTTTCTTTAGCTGCCTGATTGCTTTGCTCGGAGCCTGGCGTCTGCGCCTTGCCGCGATTTTTTCAGGCGTTGTATGGGTAAAGAGTTTAAAAAGCGAACTTAAAATCAGACCAGCTAAGGGCCCCGCCCAAAGCACCATGTAGCCGGGGCTTACAATAGCGGTCAAAGGAGAGAAAGCTTGATTTGTTAGAACATCAAGGCCCTCGTAGTTTGCCGAAAGTCCCTTTTTTATCGCCTCGACCTCTTTGTTCATCGGTGCAAAGTCTCTGCCCTCCAAATCTGCGTTTGTCAGCACTTTCGTCGGTGCCACCTCAAGCCTTATTGGCTCGGTCTCGGCCAACACGTACCTGCCTTTGTTCGAATCGAAAAACGCCAGCGGAATCGGGGGTATCTCGGCTACTTTATCGTTATCGGCTCGTATTGTCTGTGTAAAGACTTTGTGGCCATCTTCGATGGTAGGTGACGCCTTCTGCGACGGAACCTTGAAGTTGCTGACCAGCCCGGGTATCTGCTCAAGTTCGGGCCATTGGACAGGCTTCAAGTATTTACTGCCGCCGATCTTGATGGTCAGTGTGATTGGGTCTCCTACATTTACCTTTGTCGGTGTCGCCGAGGCTGAAATTGTATAACGCCCAACCAGGCCGTAAAATTGAGCGGGCCTGTTTTGCTCAGGCAGCGGCAATACTGTGAGCTTAAGCGGTGCCGAATTTACCATGAACCGCTTATAGGTTTTGCGCGAGCCAAAGAGGCTGAAGTCATCGAAGAAGGTATCGCGTGATCGTTCGCGCCCAACGGCGACGTCGGCAGAAACCGAAACAGGTTCGATTTCTATCTGGCCCGACTGCTTCGGGATCAGGACTTTGCTGAAAGAAAGCAGGATGGAATCCCGGCCATTGTGGACCACCTGGTGCTGACTCACAAGGACGGTGATTCCCGTGTGCAAGCGATACAGCCTCGCTTGTAGGTCTGCGACATCGGGATCTTCAATGTAGAAGGCGTCGCTGCTGAAAGTCGGGACGTTAAACTGAAAGTCACCGACCTCTGCGGAAATATAGAACTTGACGGTCATTAAGATCGGCTGACCAACGTAGCATTTCTGTTCCGACAGGGTAACCTCAAGGTCCAATCTGTCGGTTGTCCCCGGCTTAAGAACGTTTACTTGCACTGGGTTCGTGTTATATTGCCTCCCACCGATTGTCACCGTTACAGGCGACAGGACTATCTGGCCTGGTTTATCCGCAGACAACAAATAATTCATGATGTATCGCTTTATAACATTCGTGGTTACTTTACGATTTATTATGGTCGTCGAGGTCTGGGAGGCGTTTCCGCCGCCGGCACTTTGCGGGTTATATGATCGCAGCGGTGTCAGATCGACCTGCCCCGGCTTGTCATCCCCATCGATTATTATACGGTAAAGGAAGTTTTCACCTATATAAATATCTTTGGAAGTATCGACTTGAGCGATAACTCGCACCTGAGCTGAAGCCCTGCTTGGCATCACCCCAAGCAGAAAAATAAGAATACTGAGATATTTTATAAAGGCGTTCATGTTACCAATCCTTTTCGACCTTTTGGTAGCGGGCTCTTTGCAGAATTTGCCGTTCTTTCTTCTGACGCTGCTCTTTGTCAAGTATCTCCTGTGCGGTAGTATCCGGGGCGGCGACTTTTTGCTCTTCTTGCTGTTCTTGTTGCTGCTGCGGCTCGGTTGGCTCGGCTTGTTGACTCTGGTCTTGTTGGGAGGTTTGCTGCTGTTGGTTTTGCTGTTGCTGCTGGTTTTGCTGCGAACCTTCAGATAGCGCTTCGAGCGCCTTTTTGATCCGCTCGATGGCCTTTTCCTGAGATTGCTTGGCTCCGGTACCGTCTGAAGCACTTAGTCGGCTCTCGGCGTCAGCTTGGGAGGCGGCTGCCTTATCAAGCTCATTGGCGGCTTGTTGCATCTGCGGCGGCTGTGGGCTATTCGGGTCTTGCGGACGCATTTCCTCAACTGTCTGCTCTGTCTGCTGCTTCAGTTCGGACTGCTGCTGTGCTTGCTTGCGGTAATTGTCGTCGGCCTGCTCTTGTGAGGTCGTGCCCTCTTCGACGCTGGAATTGGTCTGCTGTGTTCGCTCGGCCAGGGCCTCTTGCTGCTCCAGTAGCTGTTTGAGCTTCTCTTGAAGCTCTTTCTGCTTGGCTGCTTGTTCTTGTTGCCGCTGTTGCTGCTTATTAAGCTGGTCGATTACGTCTTTGATAATCAACCGGGCAACTTCGATATTCTTCGCAGCCTTTTCACGGACGGGCGTCATGTTCTTTGCGGCCTCTTTATCTGGCGGGTCAATGTCGAGGACCTGTCGCCACCAACCGATGCTGGCTTCCAGATTTTCGAGTGCCTTCCGGAGGTCTGAGTCTTTTTGTTTGGAGCCCTGCTGGAAATAACAGTTGCCGAGATTGTACTTTGCCTTGGCGACCAAGTCCATATCTCTACTTTCGGCTGCAACTTCCCTGAATAGAGTCATTGCGCTAGCAATATCGTCCAGTTGGTAATAGCTGTTTGCTTTATTGAACTTCGGTGCCAGCGCTTCAGGCCTTTCAATGAGGGCCTGATCATATTTGTTGATGGCGTCGTTATAATTGCCCCGAGCGTATAGCTTGTTTGCCTGTCGGACCGTAGTTTGAACAGAGTCTGCGCAGGCCACATGCGTCGGCACCAAAGTCAGTACCAAGACCACAATTAGCCTACTGGGCTTTCTTGCGTTCACTTATTAGAGCCTCACAAATAATCAGCGCTATGCCAAGAGTCAGAAATATCTGGAATTTCTCATCGTATTTCATCATTGTCACCGACTCAAGCTCACGTTTCTCGGCTGATACAATAAGCTCTTCATAAATCTGCCCCAGGTCGAGAGTTGTTCCCGGCTCAACCAACAAATACCTCCCGCCTTTGGTAGCATAGACAATTTCCCGCAGCTTATCGCCGGCAAGTTTTGTCCAGACTTCTCCACCTTCATACTTCAGAAAAGTCTTCTGGCCATCTGGGCCTGTAATTGGAATCCTCGATCCTTCCTGCTCGTTACCCAGACCGATTGCGATTATCCTTACGCCTTCTGCTGCGGCTTTTTCAGCGGCTTGAACCGGAAAGCTATCGTAGCCTTCGTGCTCTTCGCCATCGGTAATTAATATTATGTCTTTGTATTCGCGGCTTTGCCTGTCAAAAACTTCTTCGGTGGCCTTGCGAATAGCATCGCCTATCATTGTGCCTCCTCGGCCGGTGCTTTCAGTGGATATATCGGCCAACACCATTCGCACAAAGGCGTAGTCCTGTGTCAAGGGACACTTTACGACAGGGTTACCGGCAAAGGTAACAATCGCCACTCTATCTCCTTGGAGCGTCTCCAGAAGGTCGGTAATTGCAATTTTCGATCGCTCAAGCCTGCTGGGTTTGATGTCTTCAGCTAACATTGACCTGGAGGTGTCCAACAATATCACGACATCCCTGCCCCTACGTTTTATCTGCTGAGGCTGCGGGTTCCACTTGGGTTCGGTCAATGCTGCGACGACGCTTACAAAGCCTGCGACCAGCAATAACGCCTTAAGTATTTGCCTTTTCAGGCTCACCGAAGCGTTGATCTTTTTAAGCATCTCGTTACTGGCCAATATTCTCAGCGTCCTGGCTTTGCGCCAGAAACACCAGATATAAGCCGGCACGAAAACCACCGGGACCATAAATAGCAGCCACAACGCTCTGTCGTTCCCAAGATTCATAGTCTTTGTGTCAAACCGTCACGGTATCTTTCGAAAAACTGTACAGCCGGCTAACATTTCCAAAGCCAACACCAACAACGCTGCCGCTGTCCAAGGCCCAAAACGTTCGGAGTACTGGGCATACTGAATGGACTTGACCTCAGTCTTTTCTGATTCATCGATTCTTCTGACAATATCGCGGAGGGCCTGTGCGTCGTCTGCCCGGCCATAAAAGCCGTCGGTGTTGTCTGCGATTGCCTTTAGCAGGCCCTCATCGAGGTCCTGAGACGTCGGCACCCTGTAAGTGCCAAGTGGGGTCTGGATGGTTGTGAAGGCCTGCGTTGAGCCGATACCTATAGTGTATATTTTTATGCCCCACTCTTTGGCCAGTTCGGCTGCTTCGAGGGGAGCATATTTGCCCGTATTGTTACGGCCGTCGGTAAGCAGGATAATTGCCTTGCTCTTTATCCTAAAGCCGGCTTCTTGCTCGCTATCCAAGGTTTTCTCATTAGCCAAGCCCAATTGAGCTTTTCTTTGCTCAATTTCCTCGTCGACTTTTTTTAGTCGCGCTGCGGCCAGCGCAATTGCATCACCTATAGCCGTACCGTCCTCGCTGCGCAGCCGTACAATTTCCGTCTTCTTCAAAAACTCAAGTAACACATTATGGCTAAGCGCCAAGGGACATATCGTATCGGCATATCGGGCAAAAGTGACCAAACCGATAAGGTCGTTGCTCCTGCCTGAAAGCTCCCTTTTATCACCGCTGATAAAATCAGAGAGAACCTTCTTGACAGCTTCCAAGCGGTTAAGTTTCTGGCCGTAATAATCCATTTCGGTTTGCATGCTGCCAGAGTGATCGACAACGGCTTCTAGCGCTACGCCCTCGGTGGAGATTTCCGACAGCACGGTGCCTTTTCTCGGACGGGCTAATGCCACTATTAAAAGCCCCAGGCAGAGCAATCTGGCCACCGCTGGCAAAGGCCTTAATCTCAGCCGCCACGAAACAGGGCAACCTCGGATATTGCCCACGCTCGGAAATGTCACGGCGGCTGTACGCCTCTTGCGCACCCTAAGATACCCCAAAACGGGTAAGACAAGAAGCAGCAACAACGCCCATGGTGAATATAGCTGCATTTAGACAATCCCCGCCTCAACTGGTTCTTCGGCATCTGTCATCTTATCTGTCACATCGATCTTTCGTTCGTCAGACCTGGTCTTCTCTATAAAGCTCTTGACCAGATTGAATGTTCGTTGAATTTGCTCTTTCGTGGGGTCGTAATTCGCAAACTTCACAAGGTCGCAGTGCGTTAGGAATTCCTCCAAGGCCTTCTTATCAGATGAGGAAAGCACATCAGTCCATTGCAGCTCAATCAGAAATTCCTCGGTGGTCCTCTCCGGCGCCCTCAAGTCAAAGCGGTGCTCGATATAGTGTCTTAGAATATCGCAAATACGCTCGTAAAATTCCTTGACCTTGCCCGTGCTGATCAGGTCATCGGCCACCAAAGCCCTCAAGCGGTCGTAGGCAATTTCGTGCGCGGGTTTGAAGATTCTGGCAAGTTTGTCTATCCGCCTGCGCCTTAGGTAGAACCAGGCGACCAAAGCAGCAAGCATTCCGGCTGCAACTATCAGCAAAACCCACCAGTATGAAGGCTCCTGCGGCATTTCGACAACGTCTTCAATATCAGCTATGACAAGCTCTGCCCGCTGCTCACCCAGCAGAGAAGTGACCTCGACCTCAATCGGGTCGCTCGAGAGTTGGTATTTCCGGTCGACTTCGTTTACGTCGTAAAACTCAAATGTAAGAGCAGGTACATCATAATTGCCGGACAAAAAAGGCTCCAGGCGATATCGGTAAGTGCTGACAATATTATTGTTCGCCTCAAGCCTGTCACCGAGATTACTCCAGTCAACGATGCCAAAATGTTCAAGCACTTTGTCCACTTTTGGCATCTGTACCTCATAGTCCGGCTCGATGGCTGCTTCAAGTTCCAGCAGCACAGTGTCAGCAATCGTCATTTTCGCTTTATCCAAGCGCACATGGACCGTCAACGGCCCACGCTCGTATACCTTATCAATTTCAAATTCTGTTTTCTTGCCCTTACTTTGGGTGCCTTTGTCACAACCTGAGCAGGCCATGAGCAAGCCACAGCAAAGCAGCAGGACCAAAGCGAAACAGATTCTGGCTCGTTTTCCCAACATACGTTTTACAAAGGCACCTATTTTTCCACCTCGGAAGACCTCCCTTCAGACTCGCTCTCTTTTGTCCCGGATAGAGCCGAGGCATGAATGATTACATTGTATTTATCCATCATTTGCTTAATGTAATCCTGCTGGACATCCTGGCGTTTCTGATTTGTAAGCGTGAACATAACCTCTTGTCTGACCTCGTCAAAGCTCTTCTGCCGTTCGGCTTGTTTCTCTTGCACTCTGACAATCTCCCAGCCCTTTTCGGTCTTGAATGGCTCATCCAGCACTTGCAAGGGCTTGGCTGCGAAGATTTTCGCATTAAGTTCGTTCGCGTCCCCAATAACCGGGACGTGAGAGCCCTTGAGGACATCTGCGTCGATTCGGCCACCATTTTCTTTGGTGCTTTCGTTTTTGGAAAACTCCTTGGCCAGTTCGCCGAAATCTTCGCTGTCCTTAATACGTTTTACCAGGTTTTTGGCTTGCTCTTCGTCATCGACGAGGATATGGCTTATCTTTGCTTTTGCGGGTTCAACGTACTCGTCTTTGTTTGCTGCGTAAAAGGTTTGAAGGTCGGTCTCGGTAACGTTGATTTTAGAGGCGAGCTGGTTGTTCATCAATTGCTGACTTAAAAGGCTCCGAGCAAGGTCCTCGAGCAGCTTTTTGACCTCCGGCTTTTCAGACAGTTGCTCTTGTAGAGCCTGCCGATAAAGGACTTCCTGCGCCAGCCAGCCTTGCAGAAATTGCTGCTTGGCTTGCGGACTTGCGTACTTTTTGAGCATCTCTCTTTTTTGCTCGTTGAGCTGCTCACCAGTCATAAACGCCGCCATGGGAGCAAGTCGATTGTCTATGCTGTTTCCGATTAGGGCGTCAAGGTCAGCTTCCATTATTTTTTCAGCGCCAATCTCCGCAACTATCTTGCCACCCGGCTCCCGCGTCTTTTTGAAGCTCGTTCGCTCCATCAATTCATATCGCAGAGCTGCAAATTTGCCGAGCTTCTCAAAACAATCCTTAATATGTACGTTGATTTGAGCGGTTAGCTCGTCAACCTTCGCGGTGATTTCGCTGCGATAGTAGTATTCGACCGCCTCGGCATAAGAGCCGTTCTTTTGAAGCAGTGTTCCTACCTGAAAGAGTCCTTTGGCGCGTTCTATATCCGTCAGCTCGGCGGTAGCCAGGTAATCCTGCCAGGCCTCAGCCGCCTGTTGATATAGATTTCGTTGGGCAAGCTTACTGGCTAACTGCTTCGTTTGCTCAGCCGAAAGACTGTGAACCATCACCTCCGGTCTAACATCCCCGTCCGAGGGTCTTGTTAGTAAACTTGCACATGTCAAAGCTGCTACCACCAAAAGCAATAGAATAATTAGTATGTTTGCGATGGAGCTTCTTTGTTTCTTTTCAGGTAATGAAAAATCCAGCTTTTCTTCCATCAACAAATACTCCCCTAAAATAGTGATTCCCAGAAAATCATGTCCCTGCGCAGTTAGTGCCGTCTTTGTCGCATATGGAAAAACTCAATCAGATCATGTATGTATGGCTTGTCTGTGCTTATGCTAATACAGTCAACGTTAATTGACCTTAGCGTGTTCTTCAACTCATCGAACCGGCTCGAGCTTTGGTTCTTGTATTGACTCCGGAAGTTCTTGCTGGAGGTGTCAACAAGGATGACTTCACCAGTCTCGGCATCCTGAAATTCGATGATTCCTACGCTTGGCAGCTCAACTTCTGCTCTGTCACGTACCGGCACAGCAATTACATCGTGATGCTTATTCAGCAAACTAAGGGGCTTGTTAAAATCGGTCTCAATGAAATCGGACACAAGAAATATGGTGGCTTTTTTGCGCATAACCTTGCCAAGATAGTCCAGTGCCAGGCCGATATTCGTCCTGCGTCTTGGCATCTTGAAGTACAGCAGTTCACGAATCAGACGCAGCACATGCCTGCTTCCTTTCTTGGGCGGGATATACAGTTCTATCTGGTCGGCAAAAATCAATAGGCCTACCTTATCGTTATTTTTTGCTGCAGCGAATGCCAGGACGGCACAAAATTCGGCTGCCAGCTCGTTCTTCATTTTGTTTACCGTCCCGAAATCACCCGAGGCGCTCAGATCGACCAGAAATATCACGGTCATCTCGCGTTCTTCAACGAACCGTTTGATGTATGGTCTGCCGGTACGAGCGGTGACATTCCAGTCAATCGTTCGGATATCGTCGCCGGGTGTATATTCGCGAACTTCGTCAAACTCCATGCCTCTGCCTTTGAAGACACTTTCGTACTGCCCGGCGAAGCTGGCATCTACCGCCCGCGACGAGTAGATTTGAATCTGCCTGATTTTTTTTATCAGCTCCTCAGGTATCATCGTATTTCGCGTCTTGTGTTGCGTCGACCGTCGCTTCAGTTACGGATCACGGGTTTTGCCTACGGTACTTCAATATTATCAAAGATCGTCTTTATGATGTCCTCGCTGGTTTTGTCTTCGGCCTCAGCCTCATAGCTGACAATGACTCTATGCCGCAACACATCCATCCCGATGCTCTTGACGTCCTGCGGGGTAACGTAGCCCCTTTGCTGGATAAACGCATGGGCCTTGGCTGTGACGGTAAGATAAATGGTTGCCCGCGGTGAAGCCCCGTAGCTGATGAAGTTGCCCATGTCTATTCCATACTTCTTGGGGTCTCTGGTGGCACAGACTATATCAACGATGTAGTCCTTGATCTTTTCATCAATATATATCTCATCAACTACTGATCTGACCTCTGCAATATCCGCAGGGCTAATGACGGGTTTTATATCAAACTTTATATCCGTCCCAGCCATTCTATCGAGGATTTGACGTTCTTCGCTCTTACTGGGGTAGTCGATTTTCAGTTTCAACATGAACCGGTCCAATTGTGCCTCAGGCAGTGGGTAAGTCCCTTCCTGCTCAATGGGGTTTTGCGTGGCGAGCACCATGAACGGGCTGGGGACAGGGAAACTTTGCTCGCCGATAGAGACTTGCCTTTCCTGCATGGCTTCCAGCAAGGCACTCTGTACCTTTGCCGGAGCCCTGTTGATTTCGTCAGCCAATATGATATTTGCGAATATTGGGCCTTTGCGGGTGTAGAACTGCCCGTCCGATTGGCGATATATCTGAGTGCCGATCAAATCGGCCGGCAGAAGATCGGGCGTAAACTGTATTCGCCTGAACTCCGCTTCTATCGCCCGCGACAGAATCGTCACAGCCATAGTCTTGGCAAGCCCGGGCACGCCTTCAAGCAGTATGTGTCCGTTGGCCAATAGCCCAATCAGCATGCGTTCGAGCATGTAACGCTGACCGACAATTACTTTGTCCATCTCTGCGAAGAGTGCCCGCACAAACTCACTCTTCTGCTGTACCAGATTCCCGATTTGTTTAACGTCCATAGGCATAGAGACTCTCTCCTTCAAAAATCGTGGTTGCAGCTAAATAGGTTTTTCAATCTGTGCCAATCAGGCATACAAGCTCTCTCCGATACAAAACGCGCAATAAAAATTTACGTCTATTTTCAAGAAAGGTTCATATTATGGCCAAAAGCCGATAAAATTCAAGGTCTCTGTCAGTTTATTAAGACACGGCGGTCACATCGTACTTGCACTATCAGACCTGAGCAGCAGGACCCATAACGGTGGCCACAAGTCAGGCCCAATCTTATTCAGGTGTGGCGCGTTGTAAATCTATTCGGTACCGACCGCTGTGTTGGAGGATTGTCGGTTTTTTCAATAGCATTGACCGGTAAAAGCAGCATGCTCCACAAAACTCCTTGGAATTGACGTACTTGTTCGAGTATCATATTGACCGGCACTTCACCAAGAAAAAAGGCAACGAATGGCACAAATTACAGAAATTCTGGGACTTACACTTCTTTTGACCTCGCTGAGCCTGCCGTGCAAAGGCAAAGATTATCCGTATCGCTGGGTCTATGTCTCAAGGTCGCTCCGGGCAGATAGCGACGTTGCCGACATTAACAGCATAGTCAAAACCGCATCTGAGCACGGTCTAAATGGGATGGTTCTTGCCGCGGGACTTGATAGGCTTGACCTGCAGGACCAGTGGTACTTCACGAGGCTTGAGCACGTAAAGCGAATCTGCAAGGACTACAGCGTTGAGATAATCCCAATAGTGTTCTCCGCTGGATACGGAGGTTCTGTTCTCTCTCGTAACAGGAACCTAGCGGCAGGAATCCCTGTAAAGGATGCTCTGTTTGTTGTTGAGGACGGCAGGGCTCATATTGCCCCGGACCTCCCTGTCCAGATAGCGAACAGTGGGTTTGAACAATACGATGGAAACCGGCTTGAAGGATATATGTTTCACGATAGGCCTGGTGAGGTATCCTTTGTGGACAAAGAGGTTTTCAATAGCGGCAAAGTATCGCTTAGATTCGAAAACTTTGGGCGATACGAGCATGGGCACGCACGGGTCATGCAGGAGGTCAAGGTCCAGCCACATCGCTGCTACAGATTAAGTTGCTCGGTCAAGACAGAGCAGCTTGAGCCTGGTGGCTCGTTTCGAATGCTGGCCCTCAGCCCTGATGGGCGAAACCTTGCCCCGTGGGAACCGGAAGTTCCATCCACAACGGACTGGCAGAAAATCGGTATGGGCTTCAATAGCTCCGACTGCAAAGAAGTCAGGGTATACGCTGGCGTCTGGGGCGGAAAATCTGGGCGGTTCTGGATCGATGATCTAAAAATCCAAGAGATCGGGCTGCTAAATGTCCTCCGACGCCCGGGGACGCCTGTCACCGTCAGAAGCGAAAAGACGCGAAGACTTTACACTGAAGGTAAGGATTTCGCTGCGTTGCGTGACACGAAGCTAAACTTCAGATTCGACCGTGAACCCCCAGTGATTACGATACTGCCGGCCAGTAGGATCCAAAACCGAGAGCATCTAAGACTGAGCTATTACCACGGTATCGCATTAAACAGAGGACAGGTTTCGCTCTGCATGTCGGAGCCCGAGCTTTATGAGATTTGGCGAAGTCAAGCGAGGCTTATACACCAACATCTTGCCCCGAGCAAATATCTGCTGAGTATGGATGAGATAAGGGCAGGCGGGGCGTGCCAGGCCTGCAAAGAGCGCGGAATGACGATGGCTCAAATACTCGGCGACTGTATAAAAAAACAGGTTAACATGATCCACGACGTAAACCCGGATGCTGAGATTTTCATCTGGTCCGACATGCTCGACCCGAACCATAATGCACACGACAACTACTATCTCGTTGACGGAGACTTTACTGGTTCATGGGACTATGTTCCGAAGAATTTGGTAATTGTCTGTTGGTATTACAACAACCGTAACGCCAGTCTCAAGTTCTTTTCCGGCCTGGGCTTCAGGACCCTGGCAGGGGCTTATTACGACGGTGATACCCTTGATAATCCCAGAGGATGGCTTGAGGCTTTGGATCGCACGCCCAAGGCATGCGGGATTATGTATACAACTTGGCGGAACAAATATCGGCTCCTCGCGCCATTTGGAGACCTTGTGACCAGCCGAGGAGCCGAAAGACAGGATTGAGTGCGTGCAGTTCAGCGAAAGCCCGAGCGCGAACCTTCGTCCTGCAACATGATGGTAATCCTGTTCAATGGGGCAATATTCACACTGCAAACTTCACCGAAGCTGAAATGGCTATCCCTTTGTTCAAATAATCAGCGTACAGTCGGCTCATGTGGCACGCGCGCCTGTGGATTCATTGTCACTTAGAAAGGAAGGAGCATATAGGTATGAACCGAAACAACGTACAGACGAAAAACAACCGTTTCAAATTGAAGGACGCCGGGCAGGATTGTCACGGCAAGTCGACAGCATATTCCCGACGTGAATTGCTAAAACGCGGCGGCGCTCTGGCCGGGGCAACGCTGATGTGACAGTACGCGATAGCGGTTAATACCACTCCAAAGAAGGTCCGCATTGGTGTCGCGGGAGGAGGGTTCGGAACGGCATTTCAGTGGCACGAGCACCCGGACTGTACCGTCGAAGCAGTCAGTGACCTGCGCGCGGACCGGCGCAAGACATTGATGAGAGTGTATGCTTGCCAAAAGGCTTACAACTCGCTTGAGGAGTTGGTGCTTGACAGGGACATCGATGCGGTGGCCATCTTCACTGGCGCGCCCCTTCATGTTCGCCACACAATCGAGGCGATGAAAAACGGCAAGCACGTGATCTCCGCGGTTCCTGCTGCCTGGGGGACGGTCGAGCAGGCCGAGCTGCTACTGGATACTGTCAAAAAATACGGCTTAACTTACATGATGGCCGAAACCGGCTACTACCAGCAATCTACGATCTCGGCACGCAGGTTCTATGGGCAAGGCAAATTTGGCGCCCTGTACTACTGCGAGGCCGAGTACCAGCACCCCGGCTTAGAAGTACTCTACTTTCGAGACGGCAAGCGGACGTGGCGTCACGGGGTTGCGCCGATGCACTATCCGACGCACTGCACCAGCCAATTGATTGGTGTCTCCGGTGAGAGATTGACAGAAGTAGTATGTCACGGCTAAGGTGACAACGACCCTATCCTCAAGGACAATGTATACCGCAACCCATTCTGGAACGAGTCGGCTATGTTCAGAACCAACCGTGGTAACGCGTTCCGTGTAAATATCTGGTGGAAGGGTGCGCACCCCGGCTGTGAGCGCGCGCAATGGATCGGCGATAAGATGAGTTTCTATGCGCCCCACCCAAATGGTCTCGGACCGGTCATTATTCGCTCCGGCAAACAGATAGAGGAAGACGACGCCGGATTTCTGCGAGAGCCGCCAAACTTTGAGCGCTACAAGCAGCCGGAATGGTGGAAAACCCGCCACGGCGGGCTGCCCGAGCCGCTACGCCATAACAGTGGCCATGAAGGCTCACATACTTTTCTCACACACGAATTCATCGATGCGCTGGCGCAGAACCGTCAGCCAGCAATTGACGTGTATGAGTCTTTGGCATGCACGGTACCGGGTATTATCGCACATGAGTCTGCGCTGCGAAAAGGCGAGCTGATAAAGATTCCTCAGTATGGCAGACCGAGGCGATGAGCCATCTTACGGAGGTCTTTGGCCACCAGGCAGACGTTTAGAATATTTGCTATCCGTTCTTGCGTAGCTCTTATTAGGTTGCATGCGACATTTCCAAATGCCTGCTACCTCAACAGAACAACGACTTATTTTTATCTGGCCAGGCAAACAAGCTCTGGTTCGGCTATCGTAGTCTGGAAAACTCAAACCCAGACTGGTTTAGTATGTGGCCATTTCTGGCTAAGCTGCTTGCGGTGTGTAGTGCTCATTATACTTCAGCACATGGAGGTTGTTTTTTACACATCGCCTAAAGAAACGAGTCGTCGCGCGAGCAAGCAGTTCAGACCAAGGCAGTGCTTTACCAACGCCGACTACGATGATGAGAATATGGGCTTATTCACCAATTTTCTGCTTTTCTTAAGGCTTTTAGCCACTTTTTGTGAAAAATTATGTAACTTTTCGGCTTGTTGCGCGTCTGTAAGTATAGAAAGGTCAGTTGAAGACTATTCCGGCGAAATCCATAGATAAAGCAGCCTCACTGCGCACGCAGGTGGCTGTAGAACGGCGCATCATAACCCTCCTCCAAAAAGGCCGATACCTACCGTCGGCCTTTTTCTGTTGATTGTCCAGTAAGCACGAGTTACCATATGCGTCTATGAGGGCCCCACTGACAAAATATGGTTGGCCACAGGTAGTCATATTGCCCACGGCAGTGCTGGCAGCAATGGTTGCCTTCCTGCTGGGCTCACTGGCATTTTTATCACCGTGGGCCATCGTTTCAGTCGAGATAATCTTGGCCGCCGTTTTGATATGGGTTTTGTTATTCTTCCGCGACCCTTACCGAGCTGTTCCATTAGACCAAAGTCTTCTCCTATCACCGGCTGATGGCAGAGTAACCGATATTGAGACAGTGCAGGATGATGACTTCATTGGCGGCCCTGCCCTGCGAATCGGGATCTTTTTGAGTGTCTTCAACGCTCACATCAATCGCGCCCCCTGTAATGTAACAGTTGAGAAGATAACCTATAAACAAGGCAAAAACAGAAACGCAATGAATCCGCGGTCCGGGCGGATTAACGAATCCAACGACCTGGGCTTAGCCAGAACTGACAGTCCCAAAGACAGACTCATTGTCCGGCAAATCAGCGGGAGTATTGCCAGGCGGATTGTGTGTGAGGCCCGCAAAGGACAGACATTAGCTGGTGGCGAAAAGTTTGGGATGATAAAGTTTGGTTCCCGAACGGAGCTGTATGTGCCCGTTCGCGACAACATGAATTGCTTGGTTCAGATGGGTGACAAAGTCAAAGCAGGCCTGACGGCCCTTGTAAGGTACGAACAATGTCCAGACTGAAGCGCAAAGCTCCCAGAGAGCGGTTGCTGCGGCGGGTGCGAAGGCAGAGATTAAGATATATCACGGTCCTGCCGTCCTTGATAACCGTTATCAATGGTGTATGCGGCTTTACCGCCATAGTCTTTGCCAGCGAAGGCGCAAAGGCCGGTATCGGAAAGCTTTCCTATTTTGTGATTGCCAGCTATTTGGTCCTGCTGGCAATGATTGCCGATATGCTCGATGGCCGGCTTGCACGAATAAGTCAGAACACTTCCAGCTTCGGCGGACAACTTGATAGCCTCTGCGATACAATCAGCTTCGGTGTGGCGCCAGCATTCTTGATGTTGAAAGTGTTGGAATACAAATTGGCCGGCGTTGCCGGACTTAATCCTACCACCGGGAGTTTTCTACAGCGTTTCATTTGGTTGACAGCCGCAGCGTACATAACCTGCGCGACGATTCGATTAGCCAGGTTCAATGTGGAAAACGAGGAGGATGAGTCCGCACATATGAGTTTTGTAGGTCTGCCAAGTCCCGCTGCTGCCGGCGTGTTAGTAAGCCTGGTGATATTCCATCAGCAAACCCTCCCCGAACTACTGGCCGAAAGCACGCGGCTCTACTACATTTGTGAAAACGCTATTATTTATGCTCTGCCTTTTCTGACGCTCGGCACAGCTATACTCATGGTCAGTAGAATCCCGTATCCTCACGTCCTGAATCAGTACCTAAAGGGCAAAAAACCCTTTGCACATCTTATCTGGGCACTGTTGTTGCTCGCCCTGATTGTCTGGAGCAGGCTGGCAGCGCTGGTATTGGTTTTTTGCGGTTTTGCCGCAAGCAGCTTTTTGAAATGGCTTTATTACAGAGTGATCCGGAGCAAAAAGCTCGTGGGCGCGGGTGAACAGCCGGCTTTACTGGATTCGAGCGAGGCTTAGGCTACCAGGTGGAAAAAGGGCGCTCGGGGAGCAGAACACCCGAAGTTACAAGCAAAAAGCTTGAAGTTTATTCATTTAGGGCCTTCGATTTTACGCCCTTTACCTTCCATCTGAACCCGCTACAGGCACTGCGAAAGTACCTTCTCTATCTTTGTGATACTCTGCATATCCTGCTGTCTGGCACTTGATTGGTTTATCTGGTGGTACCGCTCGACAACTCCGACAAGGCGGGAAAGAACCTCGCGGCCTTCGGGGCTCGCTTCCAAACCAACAATCTGCAATCCCAGGCAGATATTCTTGTTGTCTGCCGTTGGCAAAATGTTTCTAATCTGAGCGTTGCACATCAACGGCATCTCATACGGCATAGGCGTGAATCGCAGTCCAATAAATTGTCCTTTTTTGAAGTCCTGCCTACCCGCATCAAAAGAGCCTTGGTTTGAGGCGCTTTGGCGTGCGATTACAATCTGCGCACCGCCGGCAGAAATGTCAACAAGCTTACCCTGATAATATTTGCCCGGTTCACGCGAGCTGGACGCGAATTCATGATTCTCCGCTTCATGTCTGCGACTACGATGCCAGAGTACGACATTTACCTTGAGTGATTTAGGTACGCCAACACGAAAATAGTTTCTCCTCTGGATCATCTCAATCCGCCTCGGCATGGAAAGTACTATCGTTCCGCCGTTGGTTGGCTCGGGCGATGGCTCAAGCCCTACCACGGTTGTGTCAAAAACAAACTTGCCGTATGCGTACTTGAACGATATACCAACGGGCTGATTAACCTGGATATTTATCGGATGTGGCCTTGGGGTTCGGGTCTCGGAGCTTGGTGGCCGAGTCATGACTCTTAGCCTATCGCTTCCAAGGCTGGTTAGCAGCACCTTTGCAACGTGCCATTTACCCTTGGACAGATATGACATGATAGTAGGTACTTCCTTTTGAATCGCGGCCTGCAAGATTTCCTCAGATTCTGCTGCGTGGAGCATAACCACTTTGTTCATGCCAACCCCCCTTTGGTTGAGACGCTCTAAAGCGCCAACCTCAATTGTGTATCCTGTATCGTATGCCCAACCCCCAACCACGAGCAACAAGATGCAAAACTCAAACTTGTCCCAAGACAATTGTGGAGTCTTTGACGTATGTTCGTTGGGCCCGCATCCTCCGGGAATTCTGCACCCCTGTCTTTTGGGGATCCCAAAGACCATCTGGACACATAATTCCTCATATGGGGTTCGGATTTTACAGTATATTGGGCCTTTACACAGCAGGGACCCTTGCAGAATCCGGTTCCCTAAATACATATATATTTAATAATTCGGCCTTAGCCAAAATGTATATTGCATTAAATCTGTGGGTGTTAGAGTTTTGCCTAAAAACCACGGGATCGGCTCCAACAATTCGAGTTTTCTTACGCGAACGGACCGAAAAAAAGTGCAAGGCCAAATGCAGAAAAGGCAGAACTATCGCACAACGTGCCCGATTCAACAATTTTGTCTTTTACGTTTCGTATTCTTCGCTTACGATTGCAGCAAAGGTGAGAACGACTTACCAGGTAAAGACTCATAATAGGCGCCAGAACAGACTTTCTTGGGCTTTTTTCTCATCAGGCCGCTGATTGTCTACCTTATCACGGCCTCCGAGATCGCCCCGATCGTTTTCTCAAAGCCGACAAATTGAATTATCCAGGGGTTAAAACCACTGATATCTACATCAAGACCAGCGTACCCAGAGAGCTTTAGACAGGACCGAGCATACGAAAGGGCAAGGCGAGTCAAACATGACAACCAGACAAATCAAAGCTATAGCAGTGACACTTGTTTTCGCATGGTTTGCAGGCAATATATTCACCGAAAGACCTGTGACAAGCCACGCAGCAGCCATCGGCAGCAGTGGCTCCAATGCCGACAAGTGGGCCGGCACAAAACTCTGGTACCTGAAACCCGCACAAGAATGGACCGAAGCACTGCCAATTGGAAACGGGCGATTGGGAGCGATGGTCTTTGGCGGCCTCGAGCAGGAGCGCATCCAGTTCAATCAAGACACTCTCTGGACGGGCCAGCCGCACGACCATCAGAACCCCGAGGCCCTCGAACACCTGTCGATGGTCCGCAAACTCCTGTTCGAGGGCAAACAGCGAGAAGCAGAAGAAATGGCGATGCGGAATATGATGAGTGTCCCGCTGCGTTTGGAACACTACCAGCCGTTTGGCGACCTGCGCCTGCACTTGCCAGGGCACGGTAATGCACGTGATTATCGTCGTGAGCTGGACATTGACGCGGCCATCGCAAGAGTTCGCTATCATATCGGCGAAGTGACTTTTACCCGTGAGGTTTTCTCCAGTTTTCCAGACCAGGTAATTGTCATACGGCTTTTCTGCGACAAGCCGAGGCAACTGACGTTCACCACTACAATCGACAGCCCACATCCTGACACGCAGACATCGCTGGTGGACAACAACACGCTGGCACTGCGAGGCCAGCTACACGGATACATGAGCAATCGGCTGAAACGCCAGATGCCGAGCGTGCTGAAATTCGAGGCGCACCTGTACACAATCACAGAAGGTGGCAAACTCACCGTTGATTCGCAGAAGGCAAGCGTCACAGATGCGGATGCGGCAACGCTGGTGCTTGCCGCCGCCACGAGCTTCAAAAACTTCAAGGATGTCAGCGGTGCTCCTACAGCGGCCTGCCGCCAGGCTATCCGCACCATAACAGATAAATCCTACAGGGCTTTGCGAAACGACCACGTCTCTGACCATCGCCGGCTCTATCGGCGCGTAGAAATCAATCTCGGTACGAGCGATGCTGCACGTGAACCAACTGATCAGCGTATCAAGAAGTTCGCCGACCGCTACGACCCGCACCTCGCGGCCCTTTACTTTCAGTTCGGCCGATACCTACTGATAGCGAGCTCGCGCCCGGGCACTCAACCTGCCAATCTCCAGGGCATTTGGAACGACAATCTGACTCCGGCTTGGGGCAGTAAGTGGACGACAAACATCAACACTGAGATGAACTATTGGCCGGCAGAAGTAACGAATCTGTCAGAGTGTCACGAGCCTCTGTTTGATATGCTGGACGACCTGGTTGTCTCTGGCCGCCGCACTGCGAAGATTCACTACGGCTGTCGCGGCTGGGTCCTCCATCACAACACCGACCTGTGGCGTGCCACCACCCCGGTAAATCACGCTAACCACGGTATCTGGCCCACTGGTGGAGCGTGGCTCTGTCGACACCTCTGGGAGCACTACCAGTTCACGGGCGACAGCAAGTTCCTGGCCGACCGGGCGTACCCTGTGATGAAAGAAGCTACGCTGTTCTTTGTCGATTTTCTCATCGAAGATCCGCAAACCCGCTGGCTCATCAGCACACCCTCCAATTCCCCCGAGCAGGGTGGACTCGTCGCCGGACCCACAATGGACCACCAGATAATCCGTGACCTCTTCAGCAACTGCATCGAAGCGGCTAAAATCCTCGGCTTGGACGAAGGATTTCGCCGAAGACTCGCCGAGCTGCGAGGCCGGCTCGCGCCCAATCAAGTCGGCCGATATGGCCAGCTTCAAGAGTGGCTCCAGGACAAGGACGACCCCAAAAACAGACACCGCCATGTCTCCCATCTTTTTGCGCTGCACCCGGGCTACGAAATCACGCCGGCAAAAACCCCGGACCTCGCCGAGGCCTGCCGCGTCACCCTCGCGCACCGCGGGGACGGCGGCACCGGCTGGAGCAAGGCCTGGAAAGTCAACTTCTGGGCACGCCTTGAAGATGGCGACCACGCTTACAAGATGCTGAGCGAATTGATCACTCACAGCACCCTGCCAAACATGTTCGACACCCACCCACCGTTTCAAATCGACGGAAACTTCGGCGGCACGGCCGGCATCGCCGAGATGCTCCTACAAAGTCACGCAGCAGAGATTTATCTGCTGCCGGCACTGCCTTCCGCTTGGCCCAATGGCTCAGTAAAAGGACTGTGTGCCCGTGGAGGCTTTGAGCTCGACATCACCTGGAAGGCCGGCAAACTCACCGAGAGCGTAATCCGTTCCAAACTTGGCAATAGGTGCAGGGTCCGTGCCAGAGTGCCGCTTCAAGTGACTTCCGACGGCAAGCCGGTCAAGACGACTATCCACGAGAAGAATGTTGCCGAGTTCACGACAAGACCGAACGGCAAGTACATCGTCTCAACTAAGAAATAGCTGCTTCGGGAAATCGTGGGATTGGCGGTAGTGTCAGGATGCAATTGCACGGGGCCCCGGAATGCCTATTGTACTTCAGCCGATGCGTAGGGGTTGAAGCGATTCGTTCTGACAGCAAGCGAAAACAGATATGGATACTCGCTCTTTAGGTGCTCCATGTGGGAGGGTCATTCGCGCACCAATAACTGATAGACCCTTTTTATGTCCGTACTCAAGTGCTCACAATCGGTGGCAGGTAAATCCCTGACCTTCGCCCTGTGCGACAGCTCCTCAGCCAAATGAAAGACCGCCCAGAGAAGCTCGGTGAAGTAATCGTGCTCCAACAGATTCGGGTTCTCAAGCAGCCGCAGTAGAAACGGCCGTTGACCTACGAGCAAATTCTGCAGACCCTGTAGGTCGCCGGCGCGACAGTCAATCTCATACTTGTGATTTTCCAACACATCCCGCATCTTTGTGAAGTGTTCCGGCGACCAACCATCATCAACAACCAAGTGCTTCGAAATCCTGCCGGCGTTAGTGTCGAAGCCGCTGAAGTATGTTAGCAAAGGCGTGCCAACTTCGCTGAAGAAAGCTCCGATGACCATATTCAGCTTTTTCAGCATCGATCGCTTTTCTCTCTCACTCAATATCTGATGAATGATCAGCGTAACAAGCAGTACTTCTACAAACACAAATGCGATGTCCCCGACCATGTAAACAAGGATATGGTGAGCATCTCGGAAAATCGCCTAATGGATTGCGTAAAAGATAGCTGAGAGCACGACCAACAAAAGACCGAATAGAACCCTGTGGATTAGATTCCTGTCAGCCTTCATACTCACCGCACCAGATGCCCAAACCAGCCCCTTCAGGTTATTCTACTACAACACTCATCTCGGAGTTTAATGCATCTGTCAAGCCGTCTCAAGCAAATCCCATCAGGATTGAACCGGCGAAGGCGACTGAAATAAAGCCACAAAATTATTGATAAATTCCGCAAATCCTAATATCCTACAGCCCAGATGAAAAAGGAATCGATGGCACGGGGATTTGATTTGGATTCTGCCGGACTCTCAAGGATGAATCTATGCAGACGCGACAATTGGGTTATACGGATTTACACCTGACGACCGTGGGCCTGGGGACCTGGGCGATGGGCGGGCCCTGGCAATACGGCTGGGGACCGCAGGATGACGACGAGGCAATCGCCGCAATTGTCAAGGCGCTCGAGCTCGGCATCAACTGGATAGACACCGCTCCAGTCTACGGCCTGGGCCATTCCGAAGAGCTCATCGGAAAAACTCTGAGAGGTTCCCGCTTCGCGGGGTCCCAGCCGCTCATCGCAACGAAATGCGGCCTGTTGTGGAACGAAAAAAGGGAAAGAGTAACCTGCCTAAAGAAACAAAGTATAAGGGCAGAATGTCACGCAAGCCTGAAACGACTTGGCGTTGAGGTCATTGACCTGTTTCAGATACACTGGCCCCAGCCGGACGAGGACATCGAAGAAGCCTGGGAAGAAATGGCCAGACTGATCGAGCAAGGCAAGGTTCGATTCCTCGGAGCATCGAACTTTGATGTCGAGCAAATAAAACGCGTGCAGAAGATTCATCCCGTTGCATCGCTTCAGCCTCCTTACAGTATGCTCCATCGCGAGGCTGAAGATGAATTGTTGCACTACTGCGCCGAGAACAATATCGGCGTTGTGGCGTACAGCCCGATGCAAAGGGGCTTGCTGACGGGCAAATTCAGCCAGGAAAGACTCGCAGCTCTGGCAATAGATGACCATCGCAGAAGAAACCCTGATTTTCACGAACCACAATTCACTGCTACGCTGCAGTTCGTCGACAAACTCAAGAGAATCGCCGAGCGCAACGGTAAAACCTGCGCTCAGTTGGCTATTAGCTGGGTCCTTCGCCGGCCCGAAGTTACTGCTGCCATCGCAGGGGCACGCAGACCCAACCAGATCGAAGAAACCGTCCCGGCATCGGACTGGAATCTCAGCCAAAAAGACATTGAGGAAATCGAGCAGCTATTAGCTGACCGCCAGGCAAAAGTTGGTGTCAAATAATGTTCCGGAAATAGGGAAACCATGCCTAAGAACAAAAACCTATACACAAGCCCCCTCGTTGAGAGAAACGCTTCGAGAGAAATGGCCGAGCTTTTCGGGGCCCAGAAGAAGTTCAGCACTTGGCGCAGACTCTGGCTCGAACTCGCAAAGGCACAGAAAAAACTCGGCCTGGATATCAAACAAGGCCAGATAAACCAGATGGCAAGACATCTCGACGATACCAACTTCGACAAAGCAGCCCGCTACGAAAAGCAATTCCGCCACGATGTCATGGCCCACGTCTACACCTTTGCAGATGCCGCCCCAAAAGCTGCGCCAATTATCCATCTCGGCGCTACCAGTTGCTATGTCGGCGATAATGCTGATTTGATAATCATACGAGAAGCGCTGCAACTGGTCGCCAGCAAACTGGCGGTGGTAATAGACCTGCTGGCTAAATTTGCAAAGAAGCACCGCTCCCTGCCAACCCTCGGCTTTACGCACTTTCAGCCGGCCCAGTTGACTACCGTCGGCAAAAGGGCAACTCTGTGGTGCTATGAGTTCGTGATGGATTTGCGGGAGGCCGAATATCGTCTTGAGACATTGCCCTTCAGAGGAGTCAAGGGCACCACAGGAACACAGGCCTCTTTCCTGGCGCTTTTTGACGGCAGCCACAGCAAAGTCAAGCAGCTCGATAAAGCTGTAGCCACTGCATTCGGCTTCAAGACCACCTGTCCCGTTACCGGCCAGACGTACCAGCGAAAAATCGACACCCTCATTGTAAACACCCTTGCCCTCGTAGCGCAGTCGGCCCACAAGATGTGCAACGACATTCGGCTCTTGGCAAATCTAAAAGAGATAGAAGAGCCGTTTGAGAAATCACAAATCGGCTCTTCCGCAATGGCCTATAAAAGAAATCCAATGCGGTGCGAGAGAGTTACCGCACTTAGCAGGTTTGTGTTGAGCCTGGCTTCAAGCCCCGCAATGACAGCATCTGAACAATGGCTCGAGAGAACGCTCGACGATTCGGCCAACAGAAGGGTAGTCATCCCCGAAGCATTTTTGGCAGTTGACGGGATTCTACAAATCCTTATCAATGTCACGGACGCGCTTGTTGTTTATCCGAAGGTAATAGAAGCACGCGTTGCAGCGGAGCTGCCGTTCATGGCCACCGAAAATATCCTGATGGCAGCGGTCAAGGCCGGAGGCAACAGACAGGAGCTGCACGAAAAGATAAGGCTGTACTCGCACGCCGCCGCAGCTCAGGTGAAACGATTCGGCAGAGCCAACGACTTGATTGCCCGGCTCAGGGCAGATATTGCATTCGGCAAAGTCAATTTCGAAAAAGTGCTGGACCCCAGGAATTACATCGGCCGAGCACCCCAGCAGGTCGATGAATTCATCCGGGACATCGTAACACCAATCCGGAGAAAACACCGAAAAGAATTGAGCAGAAAAGTGGAACTTAACGTCTAAAAAATTGACCGCAGAGAAAAGATAAATATAGTTCAAAATCTTCGCGTGCTCAGTGAGCTCCGCGGTAAAAAGGAAAGAAGAAAGTGACCAGAGAAGAACTAATAAAGCGCATCAAGGAAACGGCCTATCTGGAAGGTGACTTCATACTCCGCAGTGGAAAGCGAAGCAAATATTATCTCGATAAATACCTTTTTGAAACCTGTCCGGACATACTTAAGGCCCTCGGCCAAGAATTTGCCAAGCATATAACCGACGACGTCACCTTGATAGCCGGAGCAGAGCTGGGCGGCGTGGCCCTCGCAGCAGCCACCGCAATGCAATCCGGCAAGAACTGGGTCATCATCCGCAGCAAGAAGAAGGGCTACGGCACCGACAAACTGATCGAGGGCGCCTTAAAACCGGACGACGTCGTTCTCTTGGTTGAGGACGTCGCCACTACCGGCGGAGCTGTCCAGCAAGCCGCCGAGGTCATCACCGAAGCCGGCGCAACAGTCAAAAAAATCGTCTGCGTAATCGACCGCAAACAAGGGGCCGCTGAAAATATCACCCGGGCCGGCTACAAATTCGAATCCATCCTCACAAAAGACGACCTCGGCATAAAAGACAAAGAGTGATTTTCCCGCAACAACTTGGGGCTTCTCGCAAAAAAAATCTGCCATACCAACACACTCTCCATGTAAGCCTTTTTGCTACAAGCACTTATTACTCAGAAAAAATTTGTAAAAAACAATAAATGGCATTGACAGATACCTTGCAATACTATATACTACTCGCTATGGATAATACATTCTTGGAAAACTGGGCTACGCAGCTTCGCAAAGGCATGCTGGAGCTGTGCATATTGAACGCTATTAAAGGCACAAGTCTGTACGGCTACGATATCGTCCGAAAGCTCCGTAGTCTCGACGGACTGGTAATCAGCGAAGGGACGATCTATCCAATCCTCAGCCGTCTCAAACGAGAAGGTTTGGTCCAAACCTCCATAGCAGAATCGAGAGAAGGACCGCCCAGAAAATACTACCAGCTCAGTGCTCTGGGCGAGCGAACACTAAGTAAAATGAATGATTACTGGCAAGCTGTCAAAACTGGAGCCGATACCCTGAAAGGAGAGCAGAAATCATGATCAAGTTAAGTAACGGCGCGAGAGAATATTTGGACAGGTATCTGAAACAGATAAGAGCCTGCTTGCGAGGATGCAGGACAGTCGATGCGAACGAAGTAGAGCGCAACATTATGGAACATGTAGAAGGCGAGTTTGAAGGTGCAACGGCGACAGTCTCGTTTGAAGAGCTTGACGCAGTACTCAAAAGGCTTGGCAGCGCGAGACAATGGGTTCCGGACGAGGAGCTGCCTTGGTGGCGAAGGGCGATCCTGCAACTGCGAACCGGCCCCGAAGACTGGCGACTGGCGTACATATCGTTCGGCCTGCTGCTGCTGGGATTCTTGTTCTTCATCCATAGTCCGCTGTTCGTCGCAGTCGCAGCAGGCAGTTTCATCATCTCCCGGGCAGCACTGTCGGTCGCCGGCGACCGTGATGAGCTCGGTGCGCAGAAATGGCTCATCTACCCATCTCTAATTCTTGTTTATCTTGGCATCGCCTTTTCGCTCCTGTTCGGACAAATCTTCCTCGCTGCGCCCTTAGCTGATGAACTCTGGGATTCAGGCATCGTTCGCAAATTCGCCCACATGGGTAGTGCAGTCTTCGTGGTAAGCTTCACGGCAACAGTTACGGCCTTGTGGTGGATCATAATGGGCATAGTCTTCTGTAAATGGCCCGGATTGGTGCAGAAGACCTTCAAGCCATTTGCAGATTGGTTCAACCGTAAATGGGCTGCAGTGTTGACATGTGTGGGCCTTGGCCTTTTGGTCCTGACGTTAGCCGTAGTAGGTTACCTACGCTTTGCTGTCTTTAGCGCATTGTAGGAGATTCTCAACTTGTAGGACGATTCTTCTACCTACGGCCGCTTTGGTCGTGTGTTTGATTTTGACCCACGTGGAGGCCGGAGTTTTTATCTGAACAGTTGATTTGGGTGAGTTAATGGCGGCAGGTGTGTTGGCGATTATCATATCGAGATTTTTGTCTCTGAGTTTCTTTTCGGCCTGCGTCCGCAAGTCCTTTTCTTCCAGGGCAAACCCAACAACAATCTGCTTGTTCGTCTTATGTGTTCCCGCCCATCTTACAATATCCGGGGTGGGCTTCAATTTCAGAGTCAGGGCCTTGCTTTCTCGTTTAATTTTGGCCTTAGCTGGTCGTAGAGGTGTATAATCAGCCACCGCCGCAGCCATAATCAGACAATCGGACTTAGCGAAGTGCTGCTTCACCGCCTTGAACATCTGGGCGGTGGTTTCGACTTCGACAATCTTAGCACCTTGGGGACGTCTCCGGGATGTCGGCGCAGTTATCAGTGTCACACTGTGACCGGCCTTGAGCGCCTCGCGGGCAAGCGCGCAGCCCATCCTGCCACTACTTGCATTCGAGATAAAGCGAACCGGGTCAATGTACTCTCGCGTGCCCCCGGCTGTGATTAGAATTCGCATCTCGTAACTCGTGAAGCGTATCTCGTGTTTCTACTGGCGCTGCGCTACTCACGGCTGACGCTTCTTGATTTGCGAAGCGATCTTCTCAATTGCTTCCAAAATATGCTGCGGCTCCGCCATTCTGCCAACGGCTTCCGTGCCGCACGCAAGTCGCCCCTTGCCCGGACCTATCAGCTTAAAGCCCATCTCTTTTGCCATCCTGACATTCCGCTGTACAGCTGGGTTGTCCCACATCTTGTTGTTCATGGCAGGAGCTAAAAGCGCGGTCCCTGACTTGATTAGGGCCCAACAAGCACAGAGTGTGGTACTGAGCAAATCATCGCAGATGCCGTTTGCGATTTTGGCTATAATATCAGCCGTTGCGGGTGCTACTACCACAATATCGGCCCAATCAGCCAAGGCTATATGGCTGCTGTTATGCTGCTCTGACATAGCCCACAGATTAGTAAAAACCGCCGAACAGGTAACGGCCTCAAAGCTTTTGGGACCAACAAGCCGGCAGGCGGCCTCTGTCAGTACAGTGTTCACCTTGGCACCAGCGGCGGTAGCTTTACTGGCCAAATCAACCACCTTGTACGCGGCAACGCCGCCGCTTACACCCAACAGAATATTCAGCTTGTCAATTCCGGGTTTCCGCATAGACGACCACGCTGGCATCGCGCGTTCCATCACAGGGTATAGGACCCTACTGACGTACTATTCATCTTTGGTTCACATCTTGCCTGCTTGTTCTGAATCCGCACCTCAAGAGTCATCCAGTTCCGCAGAACCAGATTTACCATCTCCAATAGGTGTCCCTTCTATAGTGATCTTGTCCTGCAGGATTTCCTGGACAACGATTTCAAGCATTGTCTTACCTTCGGCATCTTCGATCAAGGGGCGAGCCCCCTGCAGCAGCTCACCCATCCTTTTTTGAACCAGCGCCGCCAATTTGAATCTGCCGCCAACCTTATTGACTATTGCTTCGCTCTTGAGCTCGTCTAACATTATTTTTCCCCAACGCTTGTTTGCCGGTCCCCATTTTGCGACTTGGAGCCGGAACCACCTTCGATAATTTGTGCCACTTCTCTTACTGCCTGCTGCAAATCCTCGTTTATGACCATATGTTCATAATATTGCCACGCAGCAGCAATTTCATTGCTTGCTCCATTTAACCTTTCTTCAGCAATGCGCGTGTCTTCCCTGCCTCTGCGCCCCATGCGCTCAGCCAGGACCTTGGCGCTCGGCGGCAAAATGAAAATCATAACTGCATCCGGAAAAAAAAGCTTTGCCTGTTTGGCACCCTGAACATCAATTTCCAAAATAACGGTTTTGCCGGCCTGCAGTGCCTCGTCGACTCTGTCCTTAGGCGTCCCGTATAAATGGCCGAACACCTCGGCATGCTCCAGCAACAAGCCCCTCTTAATCATTTCCTGAAACTCTTGTTCTGATACGAACCAATAGTCCTTGCCGTGAGTCTCACCGGCGCCCCTTGGCCGAGTCGTAACCGACACGCTCAAATACACACTATTTAGCTGCTTGACCACCCCCTTGCATATAGTGCTTTTACCTACGCCGGATGGGCCGCTGACTATCACCACCTTGCCTTTTCTGGTGCTTACCTCATTCATTATGAACAATCAGGGCTCAGAGACTACAAATCCAAATCAAAGACAAGAATTCAAAAAAGCGATTCGCAAGGGCCCTGTTCTGCGGGAACCCAGCTTGATCTTAATTTTTACACCTTAGTTTTGCAGTTTGGATTTTTGTGTTCGATTCTCTTTGTCACTCTACATTCTGGACCTGTTCCTTGATCCGGTCAACCTGGCACTTTATATCGACCACGCAACGGATAATCTCGGCATCCGAGGCCTTACTGGCAATAGTGTTGGCTTCTCTAAGCATCTCCTGGCTGATAAAGTCCAACCTACGCCCTGCCTGGTCATTTAACTGGCAGGTCTCGGCAAATCGCTGCAGATGCGAATTCAACCGAGCAATCTCCTCAGATATATCCGATCTGTCAGCCAAAACTGCCACTTCTCTGGCGAGCGTTTCCTCATCCAATTTCAGTTTTGCCTCAGCCAGCAGTTCATCGACTCTTTTCTTTAGCCTCTTTGCATATTCCTGCAGAACAACAGCACCCCGAACGCGGATTCGCTCAAGGTTCTGCCTCACCGCCTGACAGTGACTTTCCAAATCAGCTTCCAAGAAGTTACCTTCGGCGGCCCGCATTTGCTTGAGCTTGTCTATCGCCTTTTGGGAAATACTTGAAACTGCCTCCTTGATCTGCTCAGCCATTTCAGCATCGGGCATGGTCGGCCGGATAATCCCTGGCAAGTTCAACAAGCCGCCAATATCGATCGTCCCATTAATATCAGCGGCGGACCTAACACGGTTCAATCTCTCCATGATGGCACGCAATGCCGTCTCGTCTATATCAAACATTGCAGTCGCTGATACATCTTTGAGTCGAAGCACGTAGTTTATTGTCCCCCGCGACAAATTCTTTCGCAGGAGTTTTTCAACATCTTCCTCCAGAAACGCCACTGGGTCTGGCAACTTCACATTGGTCTTCAAATAGCGATTGTTGACCGCTTTGATTTCAACTGCGTAACTTACGCCATTTACCTCACCCTCCGCTTGGCCATACCCGGTCATACTGTTTAGCATAGCACTACACTTTCAAGCCAACTAAATTGCGTATATAGCCCCGACATGCCCATACGCCCCTTCGTAGGACTCTGCCCTAACTCCCAGGCAGATTTGCATCGATAACGTCTTCAGGCTCGCCGATTAGAGCCTCCCCACTGTCGGTCGGAGGTGGTTCCACACTTGCCCCGCCACCGGCGGGCTCTGTTTCAACAGGCTGAGTCTGTGGAACAGTCTGGCCTGGGGTAATATCCGGGACAATATCTTTGTAGTATTTAGCCATCAGCCCCGCAAGAGTCAGAAATATCACGACCAAGACTATTGTAACCCAGGTGAGAAAGTCACCGGTTTTGGAGCCCAGAAGACCACTGGCCATACCTCCGGCGAATGCGGCACTCAAACCGCCGCCTTTACCCTTCTGAATCAAGATGATTAGAATCAGCGCCACGCAGCAAATGACGAATAACACTGCAACGACACTCATAATAAAAGGTACTTTCGATAATGGAAAAACAGTCATAGTTATTCCTCTCACACTTGCACTAACTACGCCGCTGACCGAATTATGGCGAGAAAATCGTCTGCATTCAAACTCGCCCCGCCGACCAGCAGCCCATCTATGTCCGGCTGGCTCATCAAATCCGCCGAATTATTCGGCTTTACCGACCCGCCGTAGAGGATGCGCATCTCCTCGGACAGACGATCCTCATACGTCTCGGCAAGCAGTTTCCGCACAAAATCATGCACATCCTGGGCCTGCTGCGGCGTAGCCGTCCTTCCTGTCCCGATGGCCCAGACGGGCTCATACGCTATGGTTACCGCCGATACCTTTTCATCACTTAGGCCAGCAAGACCAGCTTTGAGCTGCCGAGCTATCACCTGTTCTGTCTGCGAGGCCTCCCGCTCGTCCAAAAGCTCGCCCACACATAATATCGGCAGAAGCCCGCCACCAATAGCAGCAGCAACTTTCTTATTTATTAACTCGTCAGTCTCACCTATCACATGTCGGCGCTCCGAATGCCCACACAAAACATACGTGCAGCCAATATCTTTGAGCATTGACGCGCTTATCTCGCCGGTAAAAGCACCTTTGGACTCAAAGTAAATATCCTGTGCGCCGACGGAAATGCTCGATGCACTAAGAGCCTTTGCCACAGACTGCAGATAAACAAAAGGAGGACAAACCGCTACGGTAACGCTGTGGCCTGCCACATCCGAGGACCCACAAGCGATACGCTTAGCCAAGTCCACACTGCTATGACTGTCGGTGCTCATTTTCCAGTTGCCAGCAACAAATGGCTTTCTCATGGCAATCTCCTATAATCATGACCCAACGCTCGTGCCAAGTATCTCACCCAACGAACCATGGTCAAAGCAACTCTGTCGCTCTCGGGAAGCTACCCAAAATCGAGAGCTGCAAACAATGCTTACGGGCCTCATCCAATCCCTTTTGGATCTGCTCGTCAGTCCTGTGCCCAACAAAATCTACGAAGAAATAGTATTCCCACTGCCTTTTCTTGCTCGGTCTGGACTCTATATTCGTCAGATTGATATCGTGTCGCTTGAACACATCAAGCACGTCCGCCAGAGCACCAGCCTTGTGTGCGGTACTAAACAATATAGCAGTCTTATCTTCGCCGGTCGGCTTTGCATCTTCGCAGCCGACCACGAGAAATCTGGTTATATTGTTGGCAATATCCTCAATGTTTTCGCACACGATTCTCAGCCCATACAACTCGGCAGCGACCTTTGAGCCGATCGCCGCAGCGCCCGGTTCCTGAGCAGCCATTTGCGCTGCCTTGGCGGTGGAGGCAACCGGGATGGTCCGCGCCTCTTTGAAAGTTGCGCTTAGCCAGTTTCGACACTGCGCAAAGACTTCCGGCTTAGAGTAAACCTTTTCAACCTGTCCCAGAGAACAATTGGCCAGAAGACTGTGATGGATCGCCATTAGAACCTCGGCACACACCTTTACGTCAGAGTCTATGAAGGCATCAAGCGTTTCAATTACACCGCCACCCATCGTATTCTCTACGGGTGCAAGACCCAAATCACAATGACCCTTGCCGACCTCATCAAAGATACTCTTGATATCGGCCAACGGCTCATACTCAACGCTCTGACCGAATTTCAGCATAGCTGCAGTATGGCTGAAGCTGCCGCCAGGGCCAAGATATGCTATGCGCAACGGCTTCTCCAACACGAGAGAGCCGCTCATCAACTCACGCCAGATGGCCACAAGGCACCTATCCGGCAGCGGGCCTTTATTGGCCTTGGCAATCCTGGCAAAGACTTGTTTCTCACGGTCTGGTGCGTAAACAGGTTTATCTGTTTTGTTCTTTAGCTTGCCTATTTCCACGACCACGCGCGCACGCTCATTGAGCAACTGCACAAGCTGACAGTCGAGTTCATCTATACGTTTTCGCAGCTCTTCGAGAGACATCAACTAAAGGCAAACAGCACAAAACAAAATCATGATACAAAGCAAATCATCGCAGTGAGCAGCTATTGACAGCTTTTTATAAAAACCGTTATATTTAACACAATCTTGCTCCTACGTCAACAGATTTAGTCTACCGTATAGAATATTCTAAGGCAAGGCTCGCAACCACAAGATGCAAGAACGGCTAAAGTATACCATCTTCACGACAAAATGGGGTTACTTCGGCCTCGCTGGCACCGAATCCGTGCTGCACCGAACTTGCCTGCCGCTGCCCGAGCGTAATAAGGCCAAGACCCACTTGTTAGGCAACCTGTCGCTGATGAATCGAGCACCAATTGTCGAGAGCGACAAAACCCTTTTCAAGTCGCTTCAAGAACAAATAACTGCCTATTTCGAAGGCGTACGCATAGATTTTAGCGCTGACATACCGACGGCATTGGACGCTTTGGGCTCTTTTACCAGTTCTGTTCTGACTGCGTGCAGGACGATCGAATTCGGCCAGGTGGTGACCTATGGCGGATTGGCGAGGAGATTGGGCCGACTCCGCCCGGCGAGGGCCGCCAGAGCGGTGGGCAATGCACTTGCCAGGAATCCAATGCCCTTGATAATCCCCTGCCATAGGGTCATCCGCAGTGACGGTAAGATGGGGGGCTTTTCCGCACCGGGGGGAAAGGACCTAAAAGCGAGGCTGCTCAGGCACGAACAGGCGTCGCTGGCAAGCTGCAAACGCTGCTAAGCGGGGTCTTCGCAAACGAGGCCAAGCCTCATTCCAGATGTACAACGCCAGTGCGTCTATCGGCCTGAAGGCTGGCCTTCTTGATAACGTCGTAGAGTTGGCGGGGCCTTCGTATCTTCTCAAAAACAAACTCCGGATCCGACTTGTCAGTTGTTATCAAGCCTACAGTGCCGATGCCTAAAATGCAGTCCAACAGGCTTCTGCGAAGTTTGAGGTCTATAACGCGGAACATATCCAGATTGTCAACGCGTCTATCGAGGATTCCTCGGCCCCATTCAATCCTGTCAGCGCTGACCTCATAATACGTCATTTTCAGCCTGAACACCCTGATCAGCAGGTAGAAGGTGACTGTAACGATAAGTCCAACACCGACGATAACCCTGTACTGGGCAACCTCTAAAACCCGACCTTGGCCAAGTTGCAGGTCCAGCAGATTATTGGCTATCTTTTCGAGGGGCAGTTTTATTAGAAACCCAGCCAAGACAGCGACACACAGGCCTCTGATTATCGCCGGCGCCATGCCCCATAAAGAGGGTTTCGCGCTGAACAGTACCTCGTCCTCTGCCGCTTCATCCTCGGACGAAAGCGCAGGCTCGTGTTCTTTGGCTCGGGTCTGGCCTTGATTAAGGAATTCGGCGCAAAACCGGCACTTTATGGCACTTGCCTGGATCGTTTCAGCACAAAACGGACATTTCTTCGTATGCGACGGTGTGAACGTGGTTCGTTCCATGCCGTATATATCGGACACAGCCCAGAGACTCAGCCAAAGGATTATTTCATCGGGACAATTTTTGAACAATTCTGCAAAAAAATGTAATTTATACTTGACAAATAGTAATGTATGCTTTACACTATGTTCGGCACATTTTACACTTAGAATTGAAAGAAAGTAAATTGCAGTTCGAAAAGTAACAATATCATGAATAGAGCACAGAAAATAGCCCGGTCATTTGTGATTACGATACCGTTAGGATTAGCCGTTGGGGCGATAGCTGTTGTTATGCATTACAAAGAAATCGGCCGACCTACAGCACTTGCAGCTTTGGCGGCTGCCGTCATAGCCGTAGGACCGTTTTGTACTTTTTTCATCTTCAAAAAAGACAAGGGCAAAGTCACTTTTGATGAGCGTGATGAACTGATTGACAAGAATGCTCATTTAGCCGGCTTCGGTGCCGTATATCTGCTTGTGATTCTGGTTTCCTATGTGCCGCTTGCCGTAGCTCCGGAGGCCAAAATACCAACGCAATGGTTTCCTTATCTGTTTCCGATAGCTGTGCTATGTCAATGTCTTGCGATGCCAATAGCGACTCTCATTCAATACGGCCGGGGAGGAAAAGATCATGAATAAATCACAAGAAGAAGCGTGGATTGCGTTGCTTTTGTGCATACCCGTTTTTCTTATTTGCGGCGGGTTAGCGGTAGGATTAGCCTACGTCGAGGCTGTGCCTTTCATAAGACTTTTGTTCGAGTTTGCGTTCTTTGCTATTTTCGGCGGCTTTATATGGTTATCTCCTTTCATTTCTGGCAAGATCCGCAAAGCAAGAAAGAAGGTTAGTTTCGATGAGCGGGACCAATTAATCCACAAAAGAGCGGTCATGGCCGCGTATGTCGTACTCTGGTTGTATTTCGTTGCTGCATGTGTGATCCCCTGGTGGCTTGCTGGTCCGCATGGTTCTGTCTCGGCGAACATCCTTCCATTCATACTTATCGGCGGGCTTGTCATTTTTACACTTGTGCGGGCTGTAACCACTTTGATTCTGTACGGCTGGGCAGGCAAAGGAGAAAAGTCATGAACAAAACACAAAAGGGTGCTCTATTCATGTTGGGAATGACGGTTCTGTTCACTATCCTTCACATTCTCATATTCAGTCAAATGTTCTCATATGGGCCAATATCTGTAAAAATTATCAGGACTTGGTGCTTGCTAATTTTGCTTTTTATGGTCACGTCTGTCCTCTGGCTTAACAGCAAACGTAGTCGTGCTGAAGTAGTGTCGGATGAGCGTGACAGTACAATTAAGAAGAAAGCTGTTTTAATATCGTTTGCTTCACTCTGGATTTTATCATTTGCCGCCCCTATTGTCCCGACGCGCATAGTCGGCGACTCCGGCTCAATCCCGGTTTGCCTGCTGCCGATTATCAATTTCGGCTTATTTCTTGTAGCTATGATGGTCTACTCGGTAGCGGTTCTGGTTCAGTACGGCTGGGGAGGCAAAGATGGCACAGAATAACTTGAGCAACCAGATTCGCCGGCTGCGTTTTGAGCATGACGAGATGACACAGCAGCAGTTAGCTGATAAGGTTGGTGTGACCCGCCAGACCATCATCGCCATCGAAGCCGGCAAGTACGCTCCGTCCTTGCCCTTAGCTTTTAGAATAGCCCGAACGTTCTGCTTACCCATCGAAACCGTATTTCAGTACAAGGACGAGGACACTAAGACCCACACGGACACGACACGCTTCGCACCCTGAGCACAAGGAGGCTTTAGCCCTCCGTGAAGTCGAAGGGAAAGAAGCCTATTATAGTAGATTTATGAATTCTGAGCTTCGCTCCACAACGAGCAGGCGAATGGCAAGACAACTCAGAACCTCATAGGTGTCATTCAAACTCCTTCAGCAGGTCCAGCAGTTTGCGGTCGAGCTTATGGCCGTGGAAGTCTTCCAGTAATAACAGAAATGTCTCCTGCTATGGGCATTCAGGGTGACTTCATGGTGGCATAATCTCTTCCTGCCGGCAACAATTCTCTACCATATCATCTGCGATAACGTTGCCTTGTCCTTGGAGACCCTTGATTTATACTGGTACCACGCTGAATTCTTCTTATGCTTTCATTGATTAGATTACGCGTGCCCTCATATGGGGTGTTTTTGACTAACTCATTTAGTATTGGTAGAATAGATATTGCGTATCGGCCTTTCCTACCAAGAGCCCTGACGGTATATTCAAAAATAAAATAATCTTGATTATACAGTGCCATTGTAAGTCCTGAAATGCCAGCAGGACCCATATAATCAAGAGCTATGACGGCACCCTTGCGAACGTTTATTTCTTTATGTTTTAATGCTTCCTCAAGCGCCGGAATGGCGGAAGGGCCCATTATATTAACCAGCGCTTCGATGGCACGTCTTTGAGCAACATCATCTCCAGTGCCCAGTCCTTCTATAAGGACTGGAATATGGCCTGGGTTGTTCGGTGGCTGCCTAAGCACCTGAAGCAGTTTTTGCCTTGCCCTAAGCTTGACCGAAATTCTCTCTACGGCTCCTTGGGCTGCATTACGCACGTCCAGGTATTTGTCCACTTTGGCTAATTCGTTTAGTTTTGGTAGTACCTCTTCTGCTGGTGTGCCTACCCCACCAAGAACCTCGCAGGCAAGGGTGCGAATAGAAGGGTCTTCATCGCCCAGCGCCGTTGTAAGCCCTGGAATGCCAGCAGGAACTATTTGAGCAAGCACCCTGACTGCACCCTCACGATATTCCAATCTTTCATATTTTAATGCCTCCCCAAGCGCCGGAATGGCGGGAGGGCCTACTTGAATAAGGGCATCGAAGGTATGTTCCCAAACAGTTTTATCACTACCTCTCAGCGCCTCAATAAGCATTGGAACATCGTCAAGGCCTGGGTTCTTAATCAACCGTTCCTTTAGCTTAATCTCAAACAAGATTGTCTCTCTGGCCTTCCTGGCTACATCACGTACCTCCGCGTCCTCGTCATCTTCGGCTAATCTATTTAGTTTTGGTAGTAATCCTGATAGTGCTGCATCTTCTGCTAGTAAGCCGCCCATCCAACAAAAAGCCCAGCAGACAACCTTGCGAACAGAAGGGTCTTCATCATCCAGCGCTATTATAAGCCCTGGCATGCTAAGATCATGACCTAGGGGAATAAGGACTTTGGCGACTTCCATACGAACATTAACTTCTTCATGCTTTAATGCTTCCATAAGCGCTGAAACAGCTGAAGGGCGTTCAACAATAATATGGCGAAGGGCTGTATGGGCATAATTCCAAACGATATGATTTTTATTCTCAAACATCTTTAAAAGGATTGGGATGACGGTAGGACCCATATTACTAAGGGCGTGCATGGCATGGGTGCGAATATCATCATGCGGATCATCTATCGTCTCAATAAACTCCTCGATGGCATGAGGGTCTATTTTAGCGGTAGTTTCAGCGGCACACCTGCGGACAATCTCATTTTTATCCTTCAACATCCTAATGAGGGTTGGCTTGGCAGACTTGCCGGCAGGACCCATCTCGCCAAGGGCCACAACGGCATAAAAGCGGATACGCCAGTCTTCGTCTTCTAAGGCCCCCGTAAGCCCTGGGACAGCAGGAGAGCCTATGCTACCAAGGGATGAGACAGCATGCCAATGAAGATCACCCCTTAGCATCTCTATAAGGGCTGGGATGGCGGGTTCGGCAGCAGGGCCCATTACACCAAGGGCGGTAACGGCATGCATACGGACATCTCGGTCCTCATGTTCTAATAATCCCATCACTGCTGGAAGGGCAGCAGGGCCTATGCTTCCGAGCGCTCTGCCTGCATAAAAACCATTAACGTTCACGTTGTCTTCCAGCAACATATTTATAAGAGGTTGGATGGCGGGTTCGGCAGAAGGGCCCATCATGCTAATGGCCTTGGCAGCATTCATGCGAACTGTTCTATCTCCATTGCCCAACGCCTTTATAAGTTGATCCCGCTCTTGCTTGTATTCTGCATAACTCGGACTTGCATCCGCATCGACAGAGATGGTTCGGCCGGTAGTACTCGTGGACATCATGCCCAATAGAAATGCTGAGATCACCAGCCAGGCGTCTACATTTATTCTCCCGCTCATTCCTTCTCAATCCTCCAAGACATACCCTCCCGGCAAGGACATCCTAAACCACAGCACTACAGACAAGAGAATTGTCGGGCTACTTGGCTGGTTAGTGTAAACTGTATGCCACAAAGCGAAAAGCGGAAAACCATCGCGTACAATTCAAAAGTAGCCCACAAGGTATGCTATGCATAGCATACCCTTGGGCCCGATGCTTCACAGCAAGACTATTCAAATTCCTGCAGCAGTTTGAGCAGCTCGCGGTCCAGTCTGTGGCCGTGGAAGTCTTCGTATTCCACGTCCTTTCGGCCGGAATCGAGGATGCCGAATGAGCCGCGGAAGTTCCAAAGTGCCAGGCCGATGCCGTGGCCGGTAAGGATCTCCAAGACATCCCGAAGCCAGGCGAGAACCACCTTGTGCGGCGTCTTGTTATAGGCGCCACCCTCACCGCAGTGTACGCCCACGCCCATTCTGGCCAGATCCGCCCATTTCTCGTAGTGCTGCTCTAAGCGCTCGCGGTCCCAGCCGTGCCCTGGCCATTCAGGGTAAGGGAATCGGTCCCCGCTGACCCACGAGGCTTTGTAGTGACTTATGAACATCGGCTGATACGCCCGGGTACTCTGGGCGATCCCGAGACCAGCTAACTCCGGCGCCGGCTCGTTGCCCCAGCTCATGCCGTCGGCCACCACGAGGCGCCCAGGATCCGCCTTGCGAATAGCAGCCACCGTCGTGCGGACGACCCGCTCATGGTCGGCCCGGCTCATCTGGCTGCCGACAGAGGGCGGCTCATTAATAAGGTCGAAACTGAGCTTGTCCTTTGAAATACCTTTGTAACGCTTGGCCAGCATCTGCCAGTGAAAGCAGAAGGCCTTGAGCGGCTCGGCGTCCTTCCAAAGGTTATGAGGCTCGGTGAATTCTCTATTGACCGAGTAGCCCGGCCCGCGGTGAAAGTTCACGCTCACGTGCAGCGCGTATTTGCTTCCGAGCTCTATTGCCCGGTCGAGCTTTTCCAGCATCGGCTCATGGATCTTATAATCGTCACCGTCCTTTATCCACAGGCGGTAGCAACTCGGCAGCCGGGCAAAGTCAAAGCCGAAATCGCGGATCCAGCGAAAATCATCTTCGGCCCAATCGCCTCTGCTGCGCATCGTGAACATGTTCAGCAGGTTAAATCCTCGCCAGCGCGGCAGTACCTTTTGCACGACGGGTTTTTCTCCTGTCTTCCTGCGGGTACCTTGCTGACCGGCATACGCCGGCAGCGCCGCTGCAGCCACCCCGGCAGTCACCATCTTCAAAAAATCACGTCGATTACCGTCCATAACATTCCTTTCTGCTACTCAAGCCCCCACACCTCAACGAAATTGAACATTGACTTCTGGATATGAAAGATAGTAAGTAGTAAATGCAAAATATTCAATAGAAAACAGGCGACAGTAATGGCATTGCCCATAGTTGCAATAATTGGTCGGCCCAATGTGGGTAAGAGCAGCCTCTTAAATGCGCTGGCCGGTGAGATGATAAGTATCGTCGAGCCGACCGCCGGCGTTACAAGGGACCGTATCAGTACCTTTATCGGGAGAAACGACCGTTATTTTGAGCTTGTCGATACCGGCGGGTATGGAATAGTCGATGCCGACCGCCTTGAGGACCATGTCGAACAGCAAATCATCCAAGCGATCGAGTCGGCCAATCTTGTCCTGTTTATGGTCGATATTCGCGATGGGCTCGTACCGCTCGATAAGAAGATAGCCCAGCTCCTGCACAAGCATGGGCTCGACGTTATTGGGGTTGCCAACAAGGCCGACAGCGCCAAGATGTTTCTGGCAGCGGTGGAATTCTCCCAGCTTGGCTTTGGTGAATTTCTTTGCATCTCCGCAAAGAACAATCTCAATAAAGCGGTCCTTCTCGATAGTATTTTCGAAAGGCTCTCGGATTTGGAACCCACCGGGGCTGCGCCGCCGAAGCCGGTTATGAAGATTGCGATAGTCGGCAAGCGAAATGTCGGAAAGAGCACGCTCGTGAACGCTATGGTCGGCTCCGAGAGGGTCATTGTCAGCGAGACGCCGGGTACTACAAGAGACGCAGTCGACGTGAGGTTCGAAAAAGACGGCAAGACCATCACCGTCATCGACACCGCAGGAATTAGGAAAAAAGGCAAAATGGCAGACAGCGTCGAGTTCTACAGTTACGTCCGTGCCACCCATTCGATTCGCCGGGCCGATGTAGTACTGTTTCTCATCGATGCCACTGAGCCGGTCTCTCGGGTCGATAAGAAGATAGCTGGATTTATCGCCGGCGAGTACAAAAGCTGCATAATTGTTATCAACAAGTGGGACCTGGCCAAGGAGTCGGCTGTCACCGGCGACTACGAGCAGTATCTGACGGCGCAGTTGCCGCACCTTAGGTACGCTCCGATAGCCTTTACCACCGCCACCGAGGCAAAGAATGTCCAGGCCGTTTTAGACCTGGCCGCTGAAGTCTTCAAGCAGACAACAACACACATACCCACGCCAAAACTGAACAAGGCGTTCGAAGTAATAAGGGCTGAAAGCATCGGCGCAGCCAGACGCAAAACCGCCTGGCCCAAGGTCTACTATGCCACTCAAATCGCCGTCAACCCGATTACTATTCTTATGTTCGTAAACGACCCCAAGCTGTTTGAAGACAACTTCCGCAGATTCATCGTCGGTAGACTGCGGGAATTGCTACCAGTAAAGGAGGTACCCATAAGGCTTCTGGCCAGACCACGCAGAAAATGAAAAGCGAGCAAGATACACGAGATTCTCGTTCCGTCACTGGCCATCTGCCATCCCTACTATAACCCCCATTCCACGCCCGCGTCCAGTTTCACTCCTCCGCTCTCCTCTATCAAAACCTATCATTAGCGAGCACAACTCATCGATAAACGGCCGTACCCCTTCAATTCTCCCGTCGCATCTGGCCCAGAGCCTCGCTAGTCTTCCGACAAACGCAAAAACACTACATCGCGCGTGCCATGACGCAGCACTGCTTTTCCCTTGAGCGACTTGGCATCGTCTGATAAGACCAACTCGAAACTGTCCAAACTGTACGAAGCAGCACTGCCCTTCTCTACGTATGTGTAGTTCACTCCCGTAAGCGACAGCTTCGAGTCACGAAGGTTCCCCGTTAACGTCTCTTGAACGATCGTTTGCTGTTCATACCGTTCGTAACGAACGGTCATTGATGCCGTGAAATGGGGACCGTGATCTGGTGGAATTACCAACGTCGCCCTGTGCTCTCTTTGCCGCTTTATACTGATCCAAGAACAATTCCAGACCCCGCTGAAATCTACCTGCGCCAGCCTCTCCTGGCGAGTCGTGGGCTGTTCCGGGACATCCGGTAGTACAGTGCGGACCTCGATACCACGGAGGTGCTCGGCAATGGACGCTTCCTCGATCACTTTCCGAAGCATCTTCGTTAGCTCAGCTCGCAAATCTTCCCCCCAGAAGGGATTATTCGGGTCGTAATAGATGTACCTCAATGGGCCAAGGTCGAACGGAACATCCTCTTGATTTCTCGTTATAAATACTATGGGTTTTCCAATGGCATGAGCTAGCCCGGTCTCATACATGACGTTTGGATTTCGACCGGAAAGCTCCACAAGGATGACTCTCGCTTGGCGAATCGCCTTCCAAATGTCCTGCACTATCGCTTGCTGGGTGTATATTTCATCGCCGCGCACGCATTCAAGACCTGCGTCTTCAACTGCTGGCTGAATGACTCGTTCGTATTGGGACTCAAAAAGTGAGTGAAACGGCATTACGACGAAGCACGAATTGGTTACAGCTTCCAAATCCACAATCACCTGGCTATCTCCCATTGGTATCACAGCTTCCTTTGCCTAACAATGTTTATATGGTTTCCGCATAAGACTCCAGACCTCTCTGCGTGTCAGTATAACACCCCTCTGCCCGAAGTCCCTGATATTCCGCTGCAATCCGCCACAGCCGTACTCTTTGTTTAGAAAATTGGCATTTGGATCATTCGGTATTGTTTAGCATTTAGGGTTTAGTCTTTAGAGTTTTGGCTCATAGCCTCTATCTCCCGATTTAAGTCGCGCTCCAGTTTCAAGTCTATCAGCCATGCAGCTACCTGTCAACTACAAATCTCGCTGCGAGGCCATGTAGTCTTAATACTACACAGCGGCCCAACCCCAAGCCTGCTAAGATGGGTCCGCCTCCGGCGGATCTGCCCATCCCGTGCATCCTGCATTTTCATTTTGGGTTTCGCATTGTCATTTTCCTGTTTGCACTTTGATTTTTGGGCCTGGTTCAAATCAGGGTAACACTTGAAGGGAGTATATGAGATAAAATCACCGACTCCTGCCGATAAGAAGAGTAACTGAATGTTCTGCCAAAT
>Ga0209427_10000007_pt1 | contig 148767 bp, 142 predicted proteins | sample DeeMarSWOR136_30_FD_187465 | JGI IMG/M metagenome (GOLD analysis project Ga0209427, IMG submission 187465) | Marine sediment microbial communities from White Oak River estuary, North Carolina - WOR-1-36_30 (SPAdes) (version 2) | ecosystem: Environmental > Aquatic > Marine > Intertidal zone >... | reverse complement strand
TATCTATATCCATTTTTACATCTTTCAGAACTTATTGTATTGGATGAATATTTTTCATCTGCCAAAGATCCATTTGATAAAATTGGAATAATGATTATTAAGAAAATTATAATACAAAATAACCTTTTTAAATACATTAAAAATATATATAATCAGCCTATTATATAAAAATATTTATCTTACTTTTTTCAATTATTTAAAGAGGAAAATTACATTATTTTTTTAAAAATATTCACCTTTTTTTCTTCATATGAAATATATACCTTGTTGGTATTCTTTTTTTCTTGCCAGTCCAGTATCCACATTTTTTACAGTTAAATTCAATAGTTACTTCTCCTCCCCAGATTGTGAGATTTTTCACTCGATTTAAAGGACTATTGCAAACTGGACATTTATTCATCAGTTTCTTAGGATCCCCTTCCCTGGAGTGGATTTCAAGTTTAACAAAATCACTATTTAATGCAATATTTCTTAATCTATTACCGGTAAGTCCAAATTTTTTCTTTTTTTTATTTAGTTCTCTCAAAACCAGTTGTGTTAGTTTACTTTGTGAGTGTACAGTTCGAAATTTTTTTAAAACATTTTTGAGTTCTACTCTAATCTTTTCATCAGAAGGTATATTATAACTCATGATAATTACAGAATCAAATTACTACTTAAAATCTTTTATTGCGTAATTGTATTAAGTAGATCTGTTCTGCTAACAATACCTATTAGTTTATCATTTTTTATTATTGGTAAAGCTCCGATATTTTTCTTTAACATTTCATGTGATGCCTCAGTAACAGTCATCATAGGCGAAGCCCAAATAGCAGGTTTTTTCATAACATCTTTGACAAGGAGCTCATCAAGCCTGTGTTTCTGTTTACCAATTGAGAATGATTTTTTTATTTTTGCTAAAGCAAATGATATCTCATTATCTGAAATCATACCAACAAGGTTGCCTTGGTCAACCACAGGCAATCTAGCGATATCTTCATTGATCATTATTCTTCTAGCATGAATCACCCTATCATCAGATGAAACAGTATGAATTTTTTTATTCATTATCTCTATTAATTGCTTTTTACTATTTACAAGTGGTAAAAGGTCAGCTTTTGTAATAACTCCAACAAGCATATCATTTTCAACAACACATAGGATGGTTGGACCAGGTTTTCCAACTTTCTTTAAAATAGTATCAACATCTGTATTTGGAGATATGCAATCAATTTCTTTATCAATAACAGATGAAGCATGTAACCTGGAGGCAGGAATACCCTTCTTTCTTATGGATCCAAGTTTATATACTATATTATTATCAGTAATCATTCCCATTAATTTTTTATTTTCAACAACTGGTATCTTTGTAATATTATGTTTTTTCATAAGATCCAATACATATTTAAGATCAACGTCCTTATCAACAACAATAACTTTTTTTGTCATAAACTCTTTTACTTTCATTTTATTACACCCCTCTATCTACTCTAATTTAAAAATTTATTCTTCGTATTTTAATGCATCTATACAGTCATCACAGAGAAGACGCCCGTCTATACTTTTTAAATTAGCAGAAAGTATCCCACAATCTTCACATTTTCCAGAAAAAATCTGCTTATGATAATGGGTTTCATCCCTAACTGTTATATCATACCATTCCCGTGATATTTCATGAAGAACTGGGGATATCATTGAGATATCTTTCTGTGTTATTATTCCTATTAGTTCATGGTTTTCGCATACCGGAAGTCTTCTGACATTACATTTACCCATTGTTTTCATGGCTTCCTCCAATGATACATATGGGTCTATTACTATAATTGGAGTACTCATAACATCTTTTACTAAAACCTTTTTTGCATTCTTTCCTTCTGCAACAACTTTTTTTAGTATATCGCTTTCAGTTAATATACCGATTGGTTGTTTTTTTTCTACCACAATAACATTTCCGATTTTCCTTTTTTTCATCAATAGTGCAGCCTCTAATACTGTGGTATCGCGTTTTACCTTAGCAATATTTGTCTTCATTGCCTCTTTTACGATTACTTCCTTGCTCATGTTACAACCTCTAATTAAAGTTAAGATATTAATTAATACCAAACATTAAAACCTTTTTACGTATTTTACTTTTTTTATATGAGCGCTAGTCAATATGAACGTGAACTGAAAAATATCCTTGAAGGAGAAATCAAAACTTTGTCAAAGATTACAAAAACATGTAATGCAGTAGAAAAAGTAAATTATCTAAAAATTTTGGAAAAGCCTTTTGCAGTAATAAGAGCAGCTGGCTCATTTGGAGTTGATTTAGTTGCTACCCGTGGGGACATTTCTTTTCTAACAGAGGTAAAAACAAGTAATAAAGATACTCTTCACTTCAGCAGTGTAGGGGGAAAATTACAAAAACAAGCTATAACTATGAAAAATGTTTGTGAAAAAACAAAAACTCTTCCCATATATGCATTTAGAACTAAAGGTCAACGAGGTGATTCATGGAGAGTTTTTTCACTTGATCTTTATGGTTTGGAAGGAAGAACCAGTATACTTCATAAAAGATTACCTAAACTTAAAAAAAGCAAGAATGGAAATTTTATTATGAAATGGAACGAGGGTATGTCCCTATCTGATTTCATATACTATTTGTGTAAATAATTAAAGGATTTTAAATACGAAATGTTTTTAGACAGCTTCATAATAACGCATTTTGATTATAATGAAAAAAATGCTTGTTGCCTATGATGGATCTGAAGCCTCAAAAAAGGCAGTGGATATGGTTATTAAATGTGCAAATGAGGAGGATCAAATAGTACTTCTAACAGTAGTTCCGGCTGAACTAGCTGAATCATCCTTTACAAAAATGTTGCTTCCAACAATTGATCTAAGTAGTATTGTTAAATCTGGCAGTTTTAAACAAAAAGCTATGGAATCTCTAAACAAGATTGTAAAAGAAATCGAACATGATGTTTCAAAGGTTGAAATAGCTGTTGAAGCAGGAGATCCTGCAGATGAAATTCTCTTATCAGCTAAAAAATATAATGCAGATATTATAGTTTTAGGTTATAAAGGGTATGGTAAAGAAGGGAGATTTTTACTTGGTAGTGTAACAGATAAAGTAGTTAGACATGCAAGCGTGTCGGTTTTGGTTGTAAGATAAAATATTTTTCGTGATCTTAATGCATCCTGCAGATGAGATACGGGGGAGTAAAAGTAAAATACTATCTAAAAAAAGAATTGTCCTAGCTGTTACTGGTAGTATTGCTGCTGTTGAAGCAATCAAACTATCCCGCGAATTAATTAGGCATGGTGCAGAAGTTATTCCAGTTATGACCCCTTCAGCAACAAAAATTATTCATCCTGATTCACTTTGGTTTGCCACTGGAAACAAACCAATTATTGAACTTAGTGGAAATACAGAACATGTTTCATTTTGTGGTCAAGTCAATAATCCAGTTGATTTGCTTCTCATATCTCCATGTACAGCAAATACCATTTCAAAAATTGCCCATGGAATTGATGATACAGCTGTTACAACGTTTGCTACCACAGCAATTGGAGCAAATGTCCCAATTTTAATTGTTCCGGCTATGCACATTTCAATGTATAAACATAAGATTATTCAAGAAAATATCAAAAAATGTAAAAAAATCAATATAAAATTTATAGATTCAATCATTGAAAAAAGAAAAGCAAAGATGGCAGATATCAAAGAAATTGTAGTAAATGTTATTTGCCAAACAGGTAAGAAAAAATTACAAAATAAAAAAATACTCATAATAGGTGGATCATCTGCTGAATCTATTGATGATGTAAGAATTATATCTAATCTTAGTTCAGGTAAAACTGCGATAAATCTTGCATTAAATGCTTTTTATAAAGGGGCAGATGTTGATCTTTGGTATGGGGCAAGTAAAGAAAAGCCACCAGATTATATTAAAACTGTAGGTTTTGTATCAATTATGGACCTTTTTAAATTATTAAAAACTTATAATCTAAAAAAATTTGATGTAATAATTATTTGTGCAGCATTGTCAGATTATATTCCCAGGAAACAAAAAGGAAAAATCCCCTCAGGAAAGGATAAGCTTATTATTGAGATGTCACCTGCACCAAAGATTATTGAGAGGTTAAGAATTAAAGCCCCTGAATCAAAAATCATTGGTTTTAAAGTTGAAGAAAATAAAGATAATTTACAAGGAAAAGCATTAAAACTTTTAAGAACAAACTCACTTGACTTTGTTGTTGCAAATACAATTTCCGGTTTTAATAAAGATGAAAATGAAATATGGATTATCAATAAAAAAGGAAAAAGCCTCCATAAAAAAGGCAGTAAAGAAATATTAGCTGATATAATCCTTGATACAGTTATATAAAGTGATGAAAATGAAATCTATAGCATTTGCTCCAGGTCATATTTCAGGTTTTTTTGAACCGGTATATAGTCAAGACGTTTTTCGTACTGGATCCCGTGGTGCAGGAATTAATATCTCACTAGGGGCAATGTCTGAAATAAGTGTCGAAAGTTCTTCTATTCAAAATCTTGAGATATATGTAAATAATAGGAAGTCTAATGCTCCTGTTATCAAATTGGCATTAAAGCATATGCTTAGTAACAATCCAATCCATATTGTTGTAAAAACCACTTTGGATCTTCCATTTGGACAGGGTTTTGGAATGAGTGCAGCTAGTGCACTCAGTGCAACATATGCCCTTTCAAAAATTATCGGTGTATCAAAAGATGAAGCAATGAAAGCATCACATTTTTCTGAAGTTACATTAAAAACAGGTTTAGGGGATGTTTTAGCAAGCTGTTTTGGGGGTGTTGAAATTCGAAAGACCGCAGGATTACCTCCATGGGGTGTAATTGAACATATCCCAGGAAAATATGAGTTAGTTTTGTGTGTTATTGGTAAAAAACTTGATACAAAAAAGGTTTTACAGGACCAAACAATAACTATGAACATTGTTAATTATGGTAAATATTGCACAAAAAAGATTCTTGAAAAACCCTCTATTGAAAATCTTTTCTTTTTATCCCAAACTTTTACAAAAAAAACCAAACTTGCTGATAAAAATGTCTTAAATGCAATTGATAGTGCTAATCAATACGGAATGGCTAGTATGTGTATGCTTGGTAACTCTGTTTTTGCATTGGGGAAAACAGATGAGCTTTGTAAAATCCTTTCACCTTTTGGAAAAGTGTTTGTTTGTTGTGTAGATGAGATTGGCGCTCGGATTTTAGAGGATTGATTTCAACTTTTTATCTAAATGGATGCAGGCTATGGTACCCTCTAATTTCTAAAAAGGCTGATTGATTTATACCCTCTATTGATACTCTACCGCTCCCAGAGGCCATAATCCAATCTAGGGATCCTATGTTATTAAGTATTTTTGAATAAGGAACTAATATTTTACAGGTTAAATATCCCGAGGTGCCAACTTTTGAAACAATGTCGGTTATTTCCTTATTTTCACCGATTAAAAAATTCTTATCATTTATTACAGAATATATTCCTATAGTAACATTTCTTAAAACAAGGTCAACATTATAACTATTAAAAACTTCCAATGTTACATAAAACAATATTCCTTTCAAGGTGAATTTTTCGTCTAATTTAATTGATATTAATGTTGGGGAATTTTTCGATAGAAGTATTTCTTCTAAATCAGGAACTACAATTTTTGTTAGAATATTAAATGGTATCTTTTTATCAAAACCAGCGATTTTGACACCTGCGTCTCCACTTATATTTAATTTTAAAATTTTAAAGTTTAACGCTTCAAAAAGAAGTGATATTTCAGCTTTTATTGATAAAAGTTCCTTTGCTGGAACAACTCCTCCCTCTAAAACTGCATTTCCTAAATTTTTTCCTGTTTCAGATTTTATTCCAACATATATATCATCAACATAGATATCAAATGTATTAGGATTGAATATTTCAATTGAGCTTGTTATATCTAAACCGCCTTTTGTCAAATCAACTGATTCAACAGTTACACTCAAACTAGGAGCAGATATTTTGTTTAAGAAATCCTCAATATTTGTTATTATACCAATATTTAATGGAATTGATTTTTCAAACAATAATATACTTGCACTAACCTCACCTGTAATTTTTATTGTAATCAGTTCAGGTGTATGTCCATTAAATAGTACTAATATATCATTTGTAAATATATTGCTTTTATAAGATGGAATTTTCCCACCTTTAATTGATGTTTGTGCAATTTTGTATCCTTCAGATGTCAGCATTTCAACTTTTAGTTTTTTAATATTGATATCAAAACTATTTGGATTATCAATGTTTAGAATTGTAATTATAATAGCCTCTTTAGAATTTATTTCAGATACCTCAATTTTTATTATGATTTCTGGGGATTTTAATAGTTGGATATTAAAAAAGATAAAAAGTATAATAATAAATAGTATAATTATAAATATCATTGATATTAGCAGTTTATTTTTGATTATTGAAAGATTCATTTCACCCTCAAACTAATTATTTATATATAACAATATTAAATTTATTATTTATATCACTTTATATAGTTATGAAAAAATTGAATAAAGATTAATTCAAAATTCTAAAAAGAGATCTTACTATAGTCAGGTTCAATATCTTCTGTGTAAAAATTTAGTTCAAAATAATTGACAATTTTAATTATTTTTTCAATTTGTTTTTCTGATAATGACTTTTTCCATTTTGCTAACTGTAAGTTAGAATTTTTAATAAGATCCCTTGCGTCTTTAAATGTCAATAAACTTGGAATTTTCATTTGATCTAATGCCGAACTTAAAGATTTTTCTTCACCTATTGAGCAAAATATCTTTTTAAGCTCAGATTCGCCATCTGTGACAAGTTTTTCATATATCAAGGTATCCCGTTTTCTATTCTTTTCATTTAATGGCACAATATTATCAAGACACCAGGTTACTGCTAATATCTCCTCTTGCGAATCTATTTTTTTTATTTTTTCTATTAAACTTTGCTTAATAAAACTCATTTCAGATGCTTCATTGATTATCTCTTTTAAATTCGGAAATCTATTATCATAAGGAGGGAATTCATTATGATATCCAACATAACCAGTTTTTAACTGAGAAGCCACAACTGCACAGGGATGTCTTATGATAAAAAAGATTTTTTTTAATTCAAATCTTTTTTCAACCCAGGGTAATAATCTAGTGATTCTAACAGATTTTACTATTAATTTACTACTGATAATCCTATTTACTAACATCTCTATTCGATATTTATATAATGGAGAGAGGCTAACTATTTTGCCTGTAAATATTTTTTTTAGGTATTCTTCTCCTTTAACCCAGTCAAGATCAGGTAACAAATATAACCTATTTTTAAAACCGGTTTTTAATGAATCGGGAAACCATTCTGGTTGGAAAGGTTCAAATACATATGAATAGCCATGTATTTTTTCAAAGATTTCCATAAGCCAGGTAGTACCTGATCTTGGTGCACCTGCAAGTAGTATACAGTCTGATAACTCAAATTTTTTTCTTTTAGAAATAGACTGATCAAAAAGGTATAACGCTCTTGTCGATAATCTATTGATTTTACGCTTTTTTTGATATTTCAATTATTTCACTCCAAAATCTATTATTGGCAATTTATTATATTTTTTTTAAATCAAATCTTGTTTGTCAATCCTTTAGCAAGCTCTATCAAATGTTTTTCTCCATCTTCTGGTCCTCTTGCAAAAAGTATATCGCCAGGATCAATTCTAGTCTTTTTATCTGGACCATAGAGCCATCTATTCTCATGTCTCATCGCCCTGATATACATGCCTGTTTCACTTCCAAGTTTTAATTCACCTAATGTTTTTCCACAAAGAATTGACTGAGAATCAACCTGAACCCTTGTAAATACAACATCAGAGTCACGGATACTCATTTTCAAAATCGGATGTAATTCCACATCCCTTAATTCAACATCAGCAATCTCCTGGGCAGCATCTGCAATTTGCTCAGTTGCTTCAGCAAGTCGCAGGACTGTAAGTGCATCATCAATACTAAGTTTTTTATTTTCTACGTTCTCAAGAGTTTTTTTCTGTAACGTCTTATACAAATTATCAATAAAATCTTCTAGGTCATAAACCTCTTTTGCAATTGTTTTATTATCATATAAAACGGATGAATAGGCTAAATCTACCATCAGTTCAGATTTATCTTTTATTTCAAGGACAATTTCCTCAACTGTTGATTTGTTCATTCTAACACCTTTGATTCCCCATGTAAAAATTTATTTAAATCTTCATATCCTTCGTTTGTCCCACGAGTGATTATCCAGTCCTCTGCCTCAATGATTGTATCTGATTGTGGATTATATATCCAGCATTCTCCTCTTCTTATAGCAATAATTCTCATCCCTGTTTCTGACTCGACTTTCAAATGACCGATTTTTTGATTGCATGCCTTTGATTCAACAGAGACCTTAATTCTGAATAACTGCTCATCAGCCTGTTTTAAAATCTTGGGTAGTATCGGCTTTGTCTTTTCCTTTGAGAGTAGATTAATAATATCGCCTGCGGCATTGGATATGCTTTCTGCTGCCTCAGCAACTTGAAGAATTCCAGCAAGCTGTTCAGCATCCTCTTTGGTCCTGGCAGCCATCATCGCCATCATCCTTATATCATAATTCAGTTTATCCATCCGAACATCTAGATATTTTACCTCCTCTGCAATTTCTTCATTATCAAATAATACTGCTGAATACGCTAGGTCTATTATAAGTTCAGATATATCCTTCATTTCAGTAAGCAATTCCTTTACAGGGGTAGGCTCATATTCAAGTTCGCTGAACTCTTCTTTTTTCCATTTTTCTTTTGGTGTTCTTTGTAATCTACCAAATATCCTTAACTTTGTTTTTTCTTTCATATTCCAACTCCAAATAATCCAAATAATAAAAATAAAAATAAAATGCCCATGATATCTCCAAAGGTTGTAACAATTGGTGCAACCATATCATCAGGATCCAGACCTTTTTTAAAAGATAAAAAGGCAGTAAAAACACTTACTATTGCAACAGTGGAAATAAGTAAAACTCCTGTTAACACAAATATAGCAATAAACTCTATCAAGGCTATATCCTCTGTTAAATTTCCTAATAAGGCTACAAAATAAATAACTATCGCAAGAATAAGATATGTAATAAAACCAATAAGTAATGAAATGAAAAAGTTATCATGTATCTCCTTATCACTTAAATTAAGGCTGATATAACCAACATGTAGTCCAGATGCAATACGTGCACCTAAAACACTTCCAATGTTGCCACCAACGCTATTAATTACTGGAATTGATATTAGAAACATTGGAAATAACAATAAGGATTCTTGTTTCCCCTGAAGTATTTGACCTGCAAAAACCTCAATTAAGATAGTTAAAGTAAGTAAAGGTAAACTGAACTTCACTATTTTTTTCCAGCTGTATATCAGATCATCACCTCTACAAGAAATGCACTTCCAAAAATGCAAATCATTGTCACGATATCACCAAATGTAGCAAGTGCTGGACCTGTGATGTTATCTGGATCATAACCTCGTTTAAACGCAAGATAGACGATTCCAATAGTTAATATTGTTAGAATTAGACCTGAGATAATACCGGCAATTAATACAATTAAAATAATCTTAATAGGATTTGGAGCAACACGTAGAAATAATGATGTAATATAAGCAAGAATACCGATAATAATTGATACAAGGAAACTTAAAACAAGGGATCCAATTATATTTTGCATTAATTCCTTGTTCCAGAGGTTATCTGCATCTATAACTCCAAGATGATAAGCTGATCCTAACCGTGAACCAAAGGCAGTACTAATATTACCTCGCATAGCAATTATTGCAGGAATTATAACAATAAGGCCAGGGATTTCCCTGATTAAATCAGACATCACTCCAAGAGTACTACCAGCAACTATTGCACCCAGACCACAAAAAATTATTAGGGGGAGGCTCTGCTTCACCATTTCCTTTGCATACATTTGCTAATGCCTCCACTCTATAATCACACCCCATAAATTATAGGTAACATGTCCTATATCTTTCCCAAATACGATCAGTATGTTCTTGAATTGCCTTAATTTTTTTAACATCTTTTTTTGGTATAAAAAGATGTCTAAATCTACCTTGATATTTTATCCAATCCTCAATAGGTTTACGTTCTATTTTTCCCTCAAGTATAAGCTTACTTTTACCATTAAATGTAACTTTATCATTTTCATATTCATAAAGAGCCCATGCACCTGTTTCAACTGCCATTGCACCCATTTCTACCGTCCTTTCCATTGCAAAACGCCAACCAGGTGGACATGGAGCCATAATTTCTATGTATTTAGGGCCTTTGATGCTTTTTGCTTTTATTATTTTTTTATAAAGATCTTCTGGATAAGCAATACAAGCTTGGGCAGCATATGGTATATGATGGGCTTGGATAATTTCTCCCATTTCTTTTCTAAACTCTGTTTTACCATCAACTGTTGTTGTTGTCCAAGCTGCATATGGTGTTGCACCACTACGCTGAATTCCAGTATTGGAATATATTTGATTATTATAACAAATATAGATGAAATTGGTATTTCGTTCCAATGCACCAGATAGAGCCTGGATACCGATATCATATGTTCCTCCATCACCAGCCCAGGCTACAACTGTGATGTCCTCTCTGCCTTGTTTCCTAAAACCTGCTTCTACTCCACTTGCACCAGCTGCAGCTGCTTCAAAAGCAATATTCATTGTTGGAACATTAAAAGATGTTTTTGGATGCAGACTTTCTATAACAGCGGTACAACATGCTGGAACTATCATGACCATCTTTTTACCAATGGCCTTAAAAACGATTCTCATCGCCATAGTTGCTGGACAACCTGGACAGGCTGCACTACCAGGTATATAACATTCTTCAAAAGGAAGATCTTTTATTGCCAAGTTTATACCTCCTCCAGTCCATACCAGACCTGATGGGCTTTCTCTTTTCCGTTTATTGCTTTTTTACACATATTTTCAACATCTTTAAATGTTACATCTTTACCGCCAAGTCCTGCAATAAATCCATGGACCTTTGCAGATGATTTACCATATATCGAACCTTTTACTTCATTGAATATAGCACCTTCAGATCCAATTGAAATATTACGATCTATGACTATTAGGTCTGCTTGTTTACTAAGTTTTAAAATATCTTCACTGGGAAATGGTCTAAATGATCTAACACGGGCAAGACCCACCTTAAATCCATTTTTTTGTAGGTTGTCAATTGCGACTTTACTTTCTGCGCCAATTGCTCCCATAGAAAGAAGTATATACTCTGCATCCTCACATTTGTATAATTCTAATAGATCCCCATGGAATCTTCCAAATTTCTTCTTCCATTCTTTTGAAATTTCAACAATTAGTTTTTTTGAATATTCTTGAGAATCCTGCATCTCTTTTCTAACTTTTTCATATTCATGTGGCAGAATTATATTTCCAAATGTTATAGGATTTTCAACTTCTAGTTTCCATTTTGGAATACGTTTAGGAAGAAAACTATCGATTTCTTTTTCATCAGGAACAAAAACAGGCATAGAGGTATGAGACAGTATGAAAGCGTTATAACTAATCATAACTGGTAATGAAACCTTTTCGTGTTCTCCAATCTTAAATGCTTGAATTACTGTATCAAAAATTTCCTGATTACTACTGCAATAAAATTGAATCCAACCAGTATCGCGTTGAGAAATTGAATCGTTTTCATCAGCCCAAATATTCCAACCAGGGCCTATTACTCTATTGATATTGCACATTATAACTGGAAGACGAGCAAGAGCTGCCCAATGTAGCATCTCATGCATCAATAATAACCCATGAGATGATGTTCCAGTAAATGTTCTTACACCTGTGGCACTTGCTCCAATGCAAGCAGCCATTGCAGAATGCTCGCTTTCGACACAAATATATTCACCTTTAAACTCACCAGTGCCTACATATTTAGCAATTCCCTCAACTAGAGTTGTTTGAGGAGTAATTGGATAAGCAGCAACAACATCTGGCTTACATAAAACAGCTGCTTTAGCAGCGATATAATTACCTGTATCAATCATAACAGAGCTCATTCTTGTGCCTCCCTTTCCATAATGATTGCCTTTACCTTACAAACATTTGCGCATATTCCACATCCCTTACAGTATTCATAGTCGATATCAATGGTGTCATCCTTGTTTCGTATAACTGTTGCTTCAGGGCAAAAAATCCAACAACGTAGACATTTAACACACTTTTTTTTATCTAAAATTGGTTTAAAAACTCTCCAATTACCTGTACGCCCCATTGCACCTTTTACTGGATATGAAATAGTAGTTCTGATATTGTATTTTTTCATTTGTTCACCTCTACCTGGTTAAAAGCTTCAGATGTTGCTTTAACATTTTTATCTGCAAGTTCCCCTTTCCATTTACCTTTTACTATGTCTTGTATTGTTTTAAGAGTAACTCTATTTAATATCTTTGGAACTGCTCCAAGAATTGGTGTGTTTACTACTGGTATTCCCCCTACAAGAATTTCATTTTTTAATGCAATACCTGTAGCATCAACAGTAGAAACAGTAAATTTTTTTGAAAAGTTAAATTCTTTTGGTTTTTTTCTAGTATTTATTAAAATCTTACCATCTTTTTTTAAACCTTTTAAAGCATCTACAATGCCCATAATACTTTCATCAAGAACTATTACAATATCTGGATTATAAATTTCGCTTCTTAGATGTATCTCTTCATCTGATATCCGAGCAAATGCCCTAACTGGTGCTCCTCGTCTTTCAGCTCCAAAAAAAGGAAATGCCTGCACACCTTTATTTCCATCTTTTAAGGCAGCAGCTACTAATAGATTTGCAGCTGTGACAGCACCTTGTCCACCACGTCCATGAAACACTATTTCAACTAAGCCTCTTGAAGACACTACCATACGCTCCCGAAATCGAAATGAAAATGCTGCATATAACTGTTTTGAATTATTATTAAAATTATTTGAGTGAGTTTATTTTACTGCCAATAATCACATTTTTATCTCGCCTATCATCGATTTTTAATTCAGTTATAACACGTTTTGCCCCTGCATCTATCACAGCTTCATGAGCTCTACTTACTACATTAAATAATGTTTCTAGATCTTTTGTCTCTATTACGGTGGCCATGTCATTAGTTACAAATTTTATTTTATGTTTTTTAAGACAATTAATAACTAACTTTACATATTTGCTTAAACTAATTCCTTTACCAACGGGGGCTATGCTTAATTGAGAAATAATCATTTTTTTCCTCCTTAAAATATTATATCAAATTACATGTTTATATATTATTTAAATAAAAGATTATTTAAACACTTAACTAATTTGTTCTAAATCATATTTTAAGTGGAAGAAAAGGGGGAATGTATCAAATATGACTCTTGATATACGAAATAAACTTACAATAGATGAGATTAGATTAAAAGAAGTAAATGATTTTTTAAAAGATCCAAAAAACAAAATCGTCAATGATTTTTTATCTGTTGTTGAAAAATATGGAGGTCCTGAGAAAATAAATCAAAAAGCTAAAGAGGCAGGTAAACTGGAGAATCTGTTGAAAAAGTTAAAAAATAAAAGTTCTCCATATTTAAAAGACATTGAATGGCTCATTGAACAGAGGGATAATGGTTCTTTTATTACTGTTAAACAATATAGAAATAAAATATTAGGAGATAAAGCAAAAAAAATAAAATTTAATGATGATTATGCAGTAACTTTAGAAATTAGTGCATGTCAATATTTTGATGCTTTTATGGCACAGGCACGTCAAGCAATTAAAAATCAGGAATTGATGCCTGGACGTTTTATTAGGGTCAGATGTATGAAAGAGCAAGAGGAAGACGATGATATACTTGCAATGACAGCTGCTATGAAGATTTTAGGAGCTAGTTGGTGTGAAACATTAGATACAAAAGGAACCGATGGGTCAAATGTACATCTTGGAGGACCTGAAACCATAACAGGTTATTTTGGTGGAGTTGGTCAACCTAATGATTATCCAATTAAATGGGTTGATGAGCTTTTATATTATTATACAAAATACGGCGTTAAACAGGTTTTAAATATCAATCCAGGTACAATTTTATTGGGATATTTATTACATAAAATTGGAATTGATATTGAATTTAAAATATCAGTATATATGGGTAATGATAATCCTTATGCAGTTTTTTGGACATTAATGGCAGCTAGATTGTTTTCTAGGCAAGATGGTTCAACGTCATTAATAGGTTTTAATTTCTCAAACTCAGTAAATAATTGGACTATTGAGATCAGTAGTGAAATTCGAAAAGCGTTAGGACTTGAGGATTTTGTTAGATTTGAGCATCATATTCTAGAGACTTGGAAAAGTATTGTTATACAACCTTATGACCGAAGAAAAGAACTCTTAGAACTTGCACCTATTGTAAAAAATATTAGTGCAAAACATGAAGGTGGTGAAATAGAAGTCGATTCAAAAAGGGATCATCCAACTGATATTCTTGATTATTTCAGACCAAGAAAGGAAATTGAAGAAAAAAATGAGATGCATTTCATGATTCAAAACTATTTGGATAAACATCAAGCGATAAATAATACCGCTCGTGCACTTACTGAAAAAGGTTTATCTTTTATTGCAGCACCAAATCTCCATCATAAAGAGGTATAAAATTATGCTTTTTAGATTGGCTTTTATTGGTTTTGGAACGGTAGGTCAGGGTCTTGCCGAGATTCTAATTGAAAAAAAAGACATGCTCTCAAAAAAATTTGATTTTCAATGGAACGTTGTAGCAATCTCTGATTTCAAGAAGGGATCTGTATATGATAAAAATGGGCTGGATATGAAAAAGATTCTAAATCTAGTTAAATCTGGTAAAAAACTTGATGAATATCCCGGTGGAAAAAAGGGATTGGATAGTATCCAGACGATTAAAAAAACAAACTCAAATACAATTATTGAAGTCACCTATACAGACATTAAAACAGGTGAACCTGCATTAACCCATATAAAGACTGCTCTTGATGAAGGTAAACATGTAATATCAACAAACAAAGGACCAGTTGTTAAACAATCTGTTGAATTATTGAAATTGGCAGAATCAAAAAACATTCATTATGGTTTTGAAGGTGTTGTGTTATCTGGAACTCCTGCGCTCAATCTTGTAAGGTGCACACTTGCAGGAAATATAATCAAGGGTTTTAAAGGGATTCTTAACGGAACTACAAATTATATACTTACTGAGATGGAAGCAGGAAACTCATATGATTCTGCGTTAAAAAAAGCTCAAGAGCTAGGTTATGCTGAGGCAGATCCAACAGGCGATGTGGAGGGTTTTGATGCTTTAGGAAAAGTGGTCATTCTTACAAATGTTGTTCTAGGTAAAAGAATTACTTGGGATAGTGTAAATAGAAAAGGTATTTCTGAAATAACAGAGGAGGATATTAAAAAAGCAAAATCTGAAGGAAAACGTTGGAAGCTTATTGGTAGTGCTGAAATTCAATCTGATGGATCTGTAAAAGCAAATGTTGGTCCAAAAAAACTGCCTTTAAGTGACCCATTATCAGGTGTATCCGGTGCAACTAACGCTCTAACCTTTAATACTGATGAATTAGGCCCTGTTACAATAGTTGGCCCGGGTGCAGGTCGTCGTGAGACTGGATTTGCACTTCTGATTGACCTTTTAGAGATAAATAGGAAAAAATAGTATTGGAGTCAAGTGATAATGACTGGAGGATATACTGGTAATATACTTGTGATTGATTTGCAAGATCAATCAACTAAATTTGAAAAAACAAATTTAAAGGATGCAAAAAATTTTATTGGTGCCAAGGGACTTGGAGCAAAAATCCTATTTGATAGACTTTCACCAAAGACAGATCCGCTTTCAAAAGATAATATCCTAATGTTTACAACAGGTCCTTTAACTGGAACCTCTGCACAAACCTCCGGAAGAGGAACTGTTGTCACGAAATCTCCTCAAACCGGTCTTTTTGTTGATTCTCATTTTGGCGGTTTTTTTGCAATGGAGATGAAAAAAGCTGGATGGGATATATTAATTGTTAATGGTAAATCTGACGAACATATATATATTGTTGTTAATGACGACGAGATTAGATTTAAAAAAGCTAAGAAATTATGGGGGATGGAATGTTTAAATACCCATAACTACCTTCAAAAAAATGAGGGAATATATAGAACAGCATTGATTGGTCCTGCTGGAGAAAATCTTGTAAAATTTTCAGCAATCACATTTGATGGTCACAGGCATGCAGGACGTGGGGGAACCGGAGCTGTGATGGGCTCAAAAAATTTGAAAGCTATTATAGTTAAAGGTACTCAAAAAATTCCGATTTATGATTCAGAGGGTTATAAAAATAAAACAAAGGAGGTTCTTAGGCAGATTCAGGAAAATGATTTTGTTCCAAAAAGACGTAAGTATGGGACACCTTACTGGGTTGATGTGATAAACAAGGAAGGTTTTATTCCAACCAAAAATTATCAGGAAGGTTACTTTGAATATGCAAATAATATTAATGCAGAAACAATGCAAAATAGGATTGTTGATAAAGGAGGTGCCTGTTTTAACTGTGTTATTGCCTGCTGGAATCAATCATCTATAAAAACTGGACCTTTTATAGATGTTTCATTGGTTGGTCCGGAATATGAAACTATAGCTTTGATGGGTTCAAATCTAAAAATGGATTCTATTGAGGAGGTTGCATATCTAAATAGCAGATGTAATGAACTTGGGATGGACACAATAACCCTAGGTGGTGTTCTAGGTTTTGCTATTGAGGCATATGAGAAGGGGATAATTTCAGATAAAGATTTCAGCGGTAATAAGATTGGATGGGGAAAAGCAAAGGAACTTGGTAAACTAATTGATGATATTGCTCATAAAAAAACAAAAATTGCTGAAATTCTAGGCGAGGGTGTAAAAGGTGCTTCTAAAATACTGGGAAAAGGTTCAGAGAATTTTGCAGTTCATGTGAATGGTTTAGAAATTCCTGGCTATGACCCGCGAGGAACATTTGGTATGGGTCTTGCCTACGCAACTTCTGATAGAGGTGCATGTCATCAGCGTGCTTGGACTGTAAAAGCAGAACTTTATGATCCGGAACTTAAAAGATTCTCTTTTAAAAATAAAGCTCAGATTGTAAAGGATGTTCAAGACGAAAGAGCTGCCTTTTTTTCACTAGTTCTATGTGATTTCGCACCGATTTCAGAGGAGAATTGTGTTGATTTGTTAAATCTTGCAACAGGTTTTACTTATACTGTTCAAAGCTATCTGAAAAGTGGTGAGAGAATCTGGAATTTAGTAAGATTATTCAACCTCAGGGAAGGCCATGATACCTGTAATGATATATTACCCAAACGTTTATTTAATGACCCATTTACAAAAGGACCTGCAAAAGGAGTTTTAATCAAGAAAGATGAATTTGATAATAGTCTACAAGAATACTACTCTATTCGGGGATGGAGTAACAAAGGGATTCCGACAAATAAAAAGCTTAAGGAGCTTGGAATTGAAAAATATGCTAATGGAATTTTATAAAAAGTGGTTATTATGCCAGAACTGAGTAAGGGTGCAAAGGGTATTTATGGTGAAGCAGCTTTTGAAGTACTTGCAAAGGCTCAAGATCTAGAACGTCAGGGTAAGAATATTCTTCATTTTGAAATCGGCGAACCTGATATGGAAACACCTAAAAATATAGTAAAAGTAGGAATAAAGGCAATAAAGGATAAAAAGACACATTACACGCCCTCGATGGGAATTCTTGAACTTAGAAAAGCTGTACAAGATGAAATAGAAAAAACAAGGGGCTATAGACCTGATCTGGAACAAATATTGATTACACCTGGTTTAAAACCTGGTATATTCTTTTCAACGCTCGCAATTGTAAATGCAGGTGATGAAGTAATTTTTCAAGACCCAGGTTATCCGACATATGGATCAGTCACCTCCTCACTAGGTGCAAAAAGTGTTCTTGTGCCACTCCTGGAAGAAAATGAATTCCGGATGAATCCTGATGATATTAAATCAAGAATCACAAATAAAACAAAGCTTATCATAGTAAACTCTCCTCAAAATCCTACAGGCTCTGTTATGACTAAATCTGAACTGGATGATGTAGCTTTACTTGCTGAAAAATATGATATATTTGTTGTATCTGATGAAATCTATTCAAAAATGACATATGAAACCAAACATTATACACCTACGTCTTTTGATGAAGCAAAAGAAAGAACAGTTCTATTGGACGGTTTTTCTAAATACTTTGCAATGACCGGTTGGCGTCTTGGTTACATGGTTGCACCTGTAAAAATGGCAGAAAGATTGCAGGATTATCTTGTAAGTGCGATATCCTGTACAGCGGCATTTACACAATGGGCAGGTATTGAAGCTTTAACTGGAGATCAAAGCTTTATTTATGATATGATGAAAAGATTTAAGACAAAAAGAGACAAGATAGTTAAGGGTTTGAATTCAATTCCTGGGTTTACTTGTCTATCACCAAAAGGTGCGTTTTATACATTTCCAAATATTAAGGAAACCGGCATGAATTCACAGGAATGTGCAGATCATCTACTATATAATGCAGGTGTTGCTTGTCTGCCAGGTACTGCTTTTGGGCCTTATGGGGAGGGTTACCTTAGATTTTCCTATGCAACAACCCTAGAAAATATCGATGAGGCAATCGAAAGGATAAATGATTCTTTCAAATAGAGTTCATATTGAACTTTCTATTATATCTGCAATATCAGTTGGGAATTTAGCAACCTCAACATTGGCTTTTTGAAACGCCTTTATTTTTGATTCAGCTGTACCTTTTCCTCTTGCAATTATCGCTCCTGCATGTCCCATACGTTTTCCAGGTGGTGCAGTACGTCCAGCTATAAATGCAAAAACAGGTTTGGATATATACTCTTTGATATGTTCAGCTGCTTCCTCCTCAGCTGTACCACCAATTTCGCCTACTAATACACTTGCTTTTGTCTCTTTGTCTTTTTCAAAGGCATTTAAAGAATCAATGAATGTCGTTCCAATAATAGGATCGCCGCCAAGTCCCACACATGTGCTTTGTCCAATACCTTTTTCAGTTAGAGAGTTCACGATTTCATAGGTTAAAGTTCCTGAGCGACTGGCAACGCCGATGTTTCCCTCCTTGAAGATCTGGCCTGGTAAAATCCCAATCTTTGTTTTTCCAGGACTTGCGATACCTGGGCAGTTAGGTCCTATCAAAACAGCATTTTTATATTTAGAATAATGAACAAACTCCATTGCGTCATGAAAAGGTATATTTTCAGTTATTACTACTACAGTTTTACATCCTGCATCAAGTGCTTCAAAGACTGCATCTTTTGCAAAACGCGCTGGAACTAGTATTAATGAAGTATTAGCATCTCTTTCATCAACAGCGTCAAACACATTATCAAAAATTGGAACATTTTCTACCTTTTGACCACCTTTACCTGGTGTTACACCGGCAACAACCTTAGTTCCAAATTCTTTCATTGCCCCAATGTGAAAAACTCCCTGATGACCAGTAGCTCCTTGAACTACAACCTTACTATTATTATCAGCAAAAATTGCCATATTTTTTCACCTCGCCAAATCTGAAGATTTCTGGGCAGCATCTTGTAGAGTTGTACCTGTAATAAGCCCAGCATCTTTCAAAATGTCTTTTGCTTGATCTTCATTACATCCCTTGATACGTGTAATTACTGGACAATCGATTCCCTCTTTTGTAATTACATCTTTTACGCCTTTGGCAACAGTATCACATCTTGTGATTCCACCAAAAAGATTTAAAAATATTACCTTTGGCTTTGCTTTTTTCATAAGTTCAAAGGCTTGCTTGACCTTTTCAGGATCATCTGTTCCTCCAAGGTCTAAAAATACACCACCTTTTCCATTATAATTTGTCAAGGCATCAAGTGTTGCCATTGTTAGACCAGCACCATTTGCAATCACGCCAATGTTTCCTTCAAGTTGAATGAAAGCAATGCCTTTCTCTTTGGCATCTTTTTCAAGTGGAGTTAATTCAACGACCTCAGGTTCTATATCTTGATGGCGATACATTGCATCATCATTTATATTAACCTTTGAATCAAGCGCCATGACTCCACCTTCTTTTTTTATTATTAGAGGGTTTATTTCAACAAGCTCACAATCATATTCTCTAAAAAGCTTATAGATTTTAGATATTACCTTAGCAACCTCTTTTCCATCTTCTTTTTCAAGTTTAAGTTTTGTAATTATTGAACGTATATGAAATGGTTGGATCCCGATTAATGGATTTATCCATTCCTTGAATATTTTACTATCTGGAACGCTTTCGATATCCATTCCACCTTCAACGCTAGCCATGATAAGAGGCATTCTTTTAGAACGATCCAGAGTTATACTCAAATATAGTTCTTTTTTAATATCTACCTTTTCCTCGGCAAGTACTTTTCTAACCTTATACCCTTTTATGTCCATTCCCATGATCTTTGAAAACTTCTCTTGCGCCTCTTTTAAGTTTTCAGCAGATTTTATTCCTCCAGCTTTGCCACGTCCTCCAATCGGAACCTGAGCCTTGAGAACAAAAGGAAAATTTAAACCAGAAAAATCATTTTTGTCTTTTACTAGCCTACCATTTGGAACTGAGATTCCATACTCATTAAACAGTTCCTTCCCCCGATACTCAAAAAGTTTCATGGAACCCTGAATGCAAATTCATATATTTAAGAGCTTTTTCACCCAAAAATCACAACCCACAATTTTACTAGCAATAGGTGCAAACTTAAAATCTTTGATAAATATCATAGTTTTTAAACCGTATGTTCTGATTATAGGATCATCAGCAATCCATTGATTTTCCTTTAAAATTTGTATGATTCTCATCATATCTGTTTTATAATTTTCATAATCTTTATAAATTGAAATAATGACTGATTCAAATCTTCTACTTGCAAAAAATACTGTCGAGTCGCTCATTAGTATGACCGCTTCATCATTATCCATATTTGGAGGATTTTTAGGATTAAATTGAATATGGTTGAATGTTAATATCTCAAAACCTAATTTTACCAGGTTAGGTATAGAGATTTTTTTCATTAAATTATTTTCTTCAAACTTACGTCTTAATCTAGATACTGTATGCCTGGAGACCCCTAAATCTCTACCAATATCGCTATCCGAGAGTTCAGGGTAGCTTACCAACATACAATAAACATTTTTTTCAGTGTCTGAAATAATATTTTGGTCACTAATAAAATCAACTTTTTCAAAATTTGGTTCAATATCTAAATTTAATTCAAAACTATTTTTTAATAAGGGAGAATAATCAAAAAAACGATAAATTTTGCTGATTTCAAAGGGAAATATTACTGTATTGGGATATTCTTCCTCTAAAAGACCACGTCCACCGAATGTTTGTGTTCGAATATCATTAATTTTACCTATTGTAGCATAATCCTTAGATAGGCTTAATGAAAATCCCTTATCCTGTTCACCGACAGATAAAAATATCTCATCAAAAACTTCGATTGCTTTTTCAGTAATATCAACTCTTTCAACTAATGGAATTAAGGGACTAAAATGAGTATATATGGCTACTAACATTTCACAGCCCATGCTTTGAAGTTTTGGAATTATAAGTTTCCGAAAATATTCGTTTTTTTTCAGTCTGTGTCTAATTGTTGTAACTGTAGAGTGTTTCAAACCAAGTATATTTGAGAGTTGTTTATCATGAAGATGAGGATATTTTATAATACCGTAAAGCATAAGTTTTTCTTTATCATTCAGTTCTATCTTTCTCATACAACAAAGAATGAGCATTTTAAATATAAACTTTTTTCTCGTATTAACAAAAAGTAGAATATATTTTGATAATCAGAGCAAAAATAAAAATGAATATTACCAATATATCGATATTGTTTAATTACCTTGTTATTATGATAATTATTTCCAAAAACTATATAAAATATTACTTACATATATTATCTAAGTAAAATGGGAGGATCCTAATTGGTGAAAGTCCATATACTTGACAATCAATCTGTAATTAATAGAATAAAAAAATCTTATTTTAGCTTTATTCTGAGGTTTTGACCATGAATAAAAAAGAACAAGTTCTTTTAGAAAAGCCAAAAATGAAAAAATCAAAAAATAATGAAAAAAAAGTAGAAACCATTGAAGTTTTTATAATGGGTAAAAGTTACAAAGTTCCAGCTGGACTAACAATTATGAAGGCTTTGGAATATGCTGGATATAGATATATCCGAGGTTGTGGCTGTAGAGCTGGTTTTTGTGGTGCTTGTTCAACGATTTACAGAAAAGAAGATGAACAAAAACTTGGTTTTGATCTAGCATGCCAAAAAGTTGTTGAAGATAAAATGTATCTTGTCCAACTTCCTTTTGTGCCTGCTACTAAAGCAGAATATGATATTAATAAAATTGAACCAACTGATAGTACAATTTTAGAATTTTACCCTGAGATAGCAAGATGTGTTTCATGTAATACTTGTACAAAATCCTGTCCACAGGATATAGAGGTAATGAAATACATCCAAAGAGCTATAAGAGGGGATATTTCAAAATGTGCTGAGATATCCTTTGATTGTATACAATGTGGTTTATGCGCAATGAGATGTCCAGCAGATATTAAACATTATCACGTTTCACAACTTGCAAGAAGATTACGGGGAAAATATCTTGATATTAAATCTAAGAATCTGGCAGAACGACTTAAAGAGATAAAGAACAGAAAATATGATACAGAAATCGAAAAAATGATGAAAATGGGTAGAAACGAAATTATGGATATATATAAAAATAGAAAGATCGAAGCAGAAGAAGAAAGCAAGGAAGGTGATTAATTGGAGGTCATAGAAGGTTATCCGGATTATATGTTAAAATCCATAAAACTGGTTGAAGAGAAACGGAAGAAAAACTTATCTCAACCAGTAAAACCTATGTCTATGAAGGAACGAGAAGAGATTTTAAGTAAATATCACCCAGATTATATGAAAGGAACTAAAAGGGAGTTGAAGGTTGGAATTGATAAAGGGATGCTTCTATATAATGGAATTGTAGACCTTCTAGAGGCTAGACCTGTTTTAGACCCAAAAGATGTTGATCTCAGTAAAATCGACTATGATGTTGATTTACTAATAATCGGAGGTGGTGGTGCAGGTACAGTTGCTGCTTTATTTGCTTACGAATCTGGAATTCCAAAAGATAAAATTTTGATAGTAACAAAACTTCGCCATGGTGATGCAAATTCTATGATGGCACAAGGAGGCATTCAAGCGGCTGATAGGCCAGAAGATAATCCTGCTTTGCACTATCTTGATATATATGGGGGGGGACATTTTACTAATAAACCTGAACTTGCAAGAGCCCTTGCGCTGGATGCACCAGGTATAATCAATTGGCATGAAGAACTTGGTGTTCTTTACGATCGTCATGAAGATGGTGAATTTCAAGAATTATCAGGTGGTGGAACATGTCGTAACCGTATGCATAGTTGTAAAGACTATTCTGGTATGGAAATTATGAGAAATATCAGAGATCAGGCAAGGAATCTTGAAATACCTGTCTTAGAGTTTTGTCCTGTTGCAGAGCTTTTGATGGATGATAAGGGACAGGTTGCGGGTGGAGTAGCCTTTAACCTTGAAACATTTGAATATTATGTTATTCGTGCAAAAGCAACAATTCTTGCTACAGGTGGAAGTGGAAGATTACATCTGGCAAATTATCCTACGACAAACCATTATGGCGCAACAGGTGATGGCCTTATAATGGCATATCATGTGGGGGCTAATTTACTTGATTTGGATACAATTCAAATACATCCTACAGGGGATGCATATCCAGAACCACTTGTTGGTATACTATCGACAGAGAAGATTAGAGGGCTTGGTGCTATACCCTTAAATAAATATGGCGATCCTTTTGTTTTTCCTTTAGAGCCACGTGATGTTGAATCTGCATCTCTTATAAAGGAATGCAAAGAGGGTAAAGGGATCATAACTCCAACAGGTATGCCTGGTGTGTGGCTTGATACCCCTATGATAGAAATGATTCATGGGGAAGGGACTATTGAAACAAAATTAGCAGGAGAAGTAAGAAAATTCAAGCGATTTGGCATTGATATGGCAAAACAACCCATTCTTGTATATCCAACATTGCATTATCAAAATGGTGGAATAGAGATTAATGAAAAAACTGAAACAAGGATTCCAGGATTATTTGCTGCAGGTGAGGTATCTGGAGGAGTTCATGGTAAAAATCGATTGATGGGAAATTCCCTTCTTGATTTTAATGTATTTGGTAGACGTTCAGGAATATATGCTGCAAAATATGTTAAAAAGGCAAAGATTGGTAAATTAACACTGAGTCATCTTGATAAATATAATAAAATGCTTGAAAAAGCAAACATCAAAGCTGAGAAATCTGCTCCAATCATATTACCTGAATATAGAGGGGAGATGGCAATTTCTAGAGCATTGGATATATTCTAAATGGTGTATGAATGATAGAAGTAAGAGAAGATTGGTGTAAAGGTTGCAATATCTGCATCGACAGATGTCCAGTTGATGCACTTGAAGAATCTGATAAGCTAAATCGAAGAGGGGTTAGACCTCCAAAGTTGAAGGATAAAAATGAATGCAACTATTGCCGATATTGTGAACTCATCTGTCCAGATCTTGCAATCACTGTCATTCCTGATAAAGATGATAAAAAACCTGTTAAAAAAACCCTTCTAACACCGGTGGGAGGAAAAATTAAATGAAATATACAAGAGATCCAAATTTGATAAGGAAAGTTTTAGGTAATAAAGTACAATTTATCCTCGGAGATATTGCCTGCGTATATGGTGGGCTTCTTGCAGGATGTTCATTTTTTGGTGGATATCCTATAACCCCTGCATCAGAAGTTGCAGAAGGTATGGCAAGAAGGCTTCCAAGGGTAGGTGGCACATATATCCAGATGGAAGATGAAATTGGTAGCATAGCTGCTGTTATTGGTGCAGCGTGGGGTGGGGCAAAATCTATGACTGCGACATCAGGTCCTGGTTTTTCTCTTATGATGGAAAACTATGGATTTGCAGTTATGACAGAGACACCTTGTGTGATTGTTAATGTTCAAAGAACAGGTCCTTCAACTGGACAACCGACACTTGGAGCACAGGGTGATATGATGCAGGTTCGATGGGGAACACATGGTGATCTTGAGGCTTTAGCTCTTGCACCTAGTACTGTACAGGAATGCTTAGATTTCACGATAGAAGCCTTCAATCTATCTGAAAAATATCGAAACCCTGCATGTGTTATGACTGATGGAGAAGTAGGTCATCTTAGAGAACGTATCGTAATACCTGATGAAAAGGATTTAAAATTGATAAATAGAGTTCCTGCTACAATTGATAAGAAAAATTACATACCTTTTACAAACTCTCAAACAAGAAAAGATTGCAAGGTTCCGGATTTCCCGACTTTTGGTACAGGTTACCGAACCTATGTGACAGGTCTTACACATAACGAAAAGGGTTTTCCAGCAACTGACAAACAACCAGATCATGAAAGACTTGTAAGAAGAATTACAGAAAAAATAAATGATGATGCTGACAAATTAGTGAGCATTGAAAAAATGAATCTGGATGATGCTGACATTGCATTTGTGACATATGGTGCAACAGCTAGACCTGCAGAATCTGCAATGGAAATGGCTAGAAAGGAGGGTAAAAAAGTTGGTTTACTACGTTTAAAAATTGTTTGGCCTTTCCCTGAAAAAGTTGTAGAAAAGCTTGCAAAGGATGTTGATAAAATAATAGTTCCTGAGATGAACCTTGGACAAATGGTTCACCCCATAAGGGAAGTTGCATGCAAACACTGCGAGGTAGTTTCTGCACCAAAGATTGGCGGTGAAATGCATCTACCAATGGAACTTTATAAATATTTGGGGGGTAAATAAATGGTGGAAGTTAGAACAGCTGATCAATTGAATAAAAAGTTCTTAAGGGAAGGAATGTGGCCTACAATATTTTGTAATGGCTGTGGCCATGGTGTTGTTTTAGAATATACATTCTGGGCTCTTGAAGAACTTGGACTTGATATGGATAAAGTTATTTTTGCTTCAGGAATCGGATGCTCCTCAAGATTACCAGGTTATATCAATGCAGATGGACTTCATACAACCCATGGAAGGGCAATTGCATTTGCAACAGGAATCAAAGCTGCTGATCCTGATTTTAATGTAATTGTCTTTACAGGAGATGGAGACTGTGCAGGAATAGGTGGCAACCATTTTATTCATGCAGCTAGACGTAACATTGATATGACTGTTATAATGATTAATAACTTTATATATGGAATGACAGGTGGACAACTTGCACCAACAGCACCACTGGGAAGTATTGCAACAACAGCTCCTTATGGTAATATCGAGCATCCCTTTGATATCTGTAACCTTGCCTGTGCACTTGGTGCAAACTATGTTGCAAGATGGAATGTGACTCACCCTTATCAACCAATAAAATCAATAAAAGAGGGAATACAGAAAAAAGGTTTTTCATTGATAGAATTTCTTGCGCCTTGTCCTACTGCCTATGGTAGACGTAATAAATTAGGAGATATCAAGAAACATTGGGCGTGGTATGATAATAACACTATTCTTAAAGAAGATTATGAGAAAATAATGAAATATGGCAGTGAAAAAGAAAAAGAGCAGGTAAAAGATAAGATTCCCCTAGGAGTTTTTCAGGATATTCAAAAACCGGGATTTTTTGAATTACATGAAAATCTAGTGAAGAGATTAAATGAAACAAAGACAAAAACTGGAGGGGGAAAGTAATGAAAAAGGATGTAAGAATCTGTGGTTTTGGAGGACAAGGAGTAATTCTTGCAGGTTTTATCATCGGAAAGGCTGCATCTGTTTTTATGAACTATAATGCTGTTCAAAGTCAGTCATATGGGCCTGAAGCCCGAGGTGGGGCTGCCAGGTCTGAAGTAATTATTTCAGATGAAAAAATTGGATACCCCCGGCCAACTGGTGTTGATTGCCTCGTAGCTATGTCTCAGGAATCATTTGATACATATCGAGATGATATTAGAGATAAAGCAACAATCATAGTTGATCCAGATCTTGTTAAAAAACACGATATAGGTAGACCCTTATATAAAGTTCAAGCATTAAAAATTGCTGAAGAACTTGGTAACAAGATTGTCACAAACATTGTTATGGTTGGAGCTTTCACAAGCATTTTTGGTTTGTTAGATAAGGAAGCTGTTAAAGAATCTGTCATTGATAGTGTTCCTAAAAAATTTACAGATTTAAATATTAAAGCATTTGAAAGAGGTTTTGAGGCAGGTAAAAATGCCCTTAAAAAGCTATAATAAAAAAATGGACCATGATTTAGGCATCCCATTGCAGGATGATTATTTCTATGATGATCCAGAGGAAATCATAGAAAGAAAATCCATGCCTAAACTTGAAACTACAGAGAAAAAGTTAAAAGAACTTGCAAAAAAAGGAGAAAAAAAGGTCATTGATGCAGATGTTCTGATTATTGGAGCCGGTATCTCAGGTATGCAGGCAGCTTTGGATATAGGTGATAAGGGCTACAAGGTTGTAATAATTGATAAAACATCAACCATCGGCGGAGCAATGGTAAAACTTGATAAGACATTTCCAACAAACGATTGTTCAATATGTACTGCTGCACCAAAAATGGTGGAGCTATCTCGGCATCCCAACATTGAGCTTATAACATATGCTGATGTTAATTCATTGGATGGAAAACCTGGTAACTTCAAAGTAAATATTTGGCGTAAAAGTAAATATGTTGATCCTGACAAATGTACAGGATGCGATGATTGTGCAGAGGTATGCCCAGTTGAAGTTGTAAATCCTTTTGATGAAAAACTTTCAACAAGAAAAGCAATTTATATAGAGTTTCCACAGGCGGTACCTATTGTTTACACAATTGATTATGATAATTGTATTGGTTGTGGGTCATGTGATAGGGTATGTGAACCTGAAGCTATATCATTTTTAGAAAAATCAGAAGAAATCGAGGTTAATGTCGGAAGTGTTATTGTTGCAACTGGCTTTGAAGTATTTGAACCTACTGAGATGAGAAAAGAATATGGATATGGTAAGTACGATAACGTAATAACTGCTTTACAATTTGAAAGACTTCTTTCTTCTTTTGGACCAACGGAGGGAAAGGTATTCAGACCATCAGATAGAAAGAAGCCAAAGAGCATTGGTTGGATTCAATGTGTAGGCTCACGTAGTGAACAACTAGGATTTCCATATTGTTCACGGGTTTGTTGTATGTATGCAACAAAAGAAGCATCTATTGCAAAGGAGGCAAATCCAGATATTGATATAACCATCTATTATATGGATATTCGAGCTTATGGAAAGGATTTCCAGCAATACTATGATCATGCAAAGGATTTAGGTGTCAAATATGTGAGAGGCCGCCCGTCATCTGTCTATGAAAACCCGGATAAAAGTATCACTGTCAGATATAAGGATACACTTACTGGAAAAATAGAAGAAAATACAGTTGATATGTTGGTCCTTTCAACTGCAATTAAACCAAATAAGGATAATAAAAGACTTGGTGGGGCTCTTGGAATAGATGTTGATGAGAATGGTTTTTTCAAACAGGATTCGCTTTTAACCGATCCAATCCAATCCTCAAGAAAAGGTATCTTTCTTGCAGGATGTATTCAAGGTCCTAAAGATATACCTGATAGTGTGTCTATGGCAAGTGGGGCTGCTGCAAAAGCCGTTGCCCCAATAAAAGATAGAGAAAAACACATTGGCAAAGAGTTTCCACCTGAAAAAGATGTTTCCAATGAAAAACCCCGCATTGGCGTATTTATCTGTCATTGCGGTAAAAATATCGCAAATTATCTTGATGTTGAGAAGGTAACTGAGGAGACAAAGAAATTACCAAATGTGGAACTCGCAGAACATTGGATGTTTGTTTGCTCTGAGGATAGCTGTAAAAAGATTAAAGAGGCAGTAAAAGAAAAAGGGCTTAACAGGGTAATTGTAGCTGCTTGCTCGCCTCGAACACATGGTGGCCTGTTCCAGGATACATTAATGGAGGCTGGCCTAAACAAATATTTATTTGAGATGGCAAATATCCGCAATCATTGTTCTTGGGTTCATTCTGATGACTGGGATGCAGCTACTAAAAAAGCAATTGATTTGGTAAGGTCCTCAGTTGCAAAAACAAGACATCTTGAATCCCTTACTGAAGAGGAATTTTCAATTTATCCAAAAGCCCTTATAATTGGAGGCGGAGTATCAGGAATGAAAGCAGCACTAGCCCTTGCAGATATGGGGATCAAATCAATAATCCTTGAAAAGGAATCAAATCTTGGCGGTAGGTTAAATCATCTTCATTCCATGTTTCCATCTGATACAAAGGCAGAGGATATAATTAATCCAATGATAAAGAATATTACAAAAAATAAGTTAATTACTGTAATGACCAACTCAGAGCTTAATGAGCTGGATGGATATATTGGGAATTACAAAGGCAAAGTTAAACAAAAAGGTAAGATAAAAGAAATTGAGTTTGGTACAATTATTGTTGCAACAGGTTTCAAGGAAATCGATCTTGATGGCGAGTATCAATATGGTAAGAACAAAAATATAATGTCCCAGACAGAACTTGAAACGAAACTGAAAAATAATGATCTTAAGGAACCAAAAAATGTTGTAATTATAAATTGTGCAGGAGCAATGGACAAGAAACGGCCATATTGCTGTAGAGTCGGCTGTGGAGTGTCAATTAAGAATGCAAAACTTATTGCTCAAAAATATCCAAAATCCAAGGTTTATCTTCTATATCGTGATATGAGAGTTTTTGGTAAAGATGAAGAGGAATATTATGCTGATGTTTTGAAAAATTATCATGTTACAACAATTAGGTATCCGGGTGACAATAAACCCGAGGTCAGTTTAGATAGGAAAAATCCAAAGGATGGACCTGTAACTGTAAAGGTTCATGATGATATATTAAATGAAGATATGACCCTTCCTGCAGATCTTCTAGTTTTAACGGTAAATACTGAGGGCGGATCAGAAACTGAGAAATTGAAAAATATGTTAAAAGTCCCTGTTGACGCTGCAGGATTCTTTATTGAGACACATGCCAAAATCAAACCTCTTGACTTCTCAACTTCTGGTGTCTATATGTGTGGTGCAGCACACTATCCAAAAAATTTGGTCGACGCAATAGCTCAAGCTGAAGGAGCTGCATCTCGGGCTGCTATACCAATTGCACAAGAGAAAATGAAAGGTGAAGGTATTGTCTCACATGTAATTGAGGATAAATGCAGGGGTTGTGGAACATGTGAAATGGCCTGTGCTTACTCAGCTATTGAGCTAGTTCCACATTCAAGGGATCCAGCTCGTTTGGTTGCTAAAGTAAACAGAGCACTTTGTAAAGGATGTGGGTCATGTGCAGCTGCATGCCTTAACAGTGCAATCGAACAAAAAGGATACAACAGCAAGCAGATCAATTTGATGATATCTGCTCTTCTTGATGAGGAGGCTGGCAGATGAGCAAGGTCAAAGAAAAAATTGTCAACGAATATTCTTTAAACCTAAAAAAGGGAGATCTTGCAAAAGAGGTTGAAGAACTAAGCGGCGTAAACCTCTTTGGCTGTTATCAATGCGGAACTTGCTCTGCAGGCTGTCCTTATGTTGAGGAAATGGATCTTACACCTGATGAGGTAATTAGATATATAATACTTGATAGAAAAGAAGTACTTAATTCAAAAACAATTTGGTTATGCTCCTCTTGTTTCACATGTGCTGAAAGATGTCCAAGGGACATCAATATCACAAAGATAATGGAGGCATTACGTCAGATTATATTGCGAAAAAATATTGATAAGACAAAATTAACAATGCTAACTAAAGAGGAAAAAGAGGTAATTCCACAGTTAGCATTTGTATGTTTATTTAGAAAAAATGTAGGGTAATAAAATGAAGCTGTTATACTATCCAGGATGTACATTAAAAACATCTGCAAAAAATCTTGAGAAATCAGCATTTTGTATAGCAGAAGCGTTAGGTCATGAAATAGTTGAAATGAAAGATTGGAATTGTTGCGGTGTTTCATCTTCCCTTACTGATGACGACCTAATGCATCACCTTGCACCGTTGCGTAACTTAGTTCATATAGAAGATGAAGGTGAAACTCAAATAATTACACTTTGTGATATGTGTTGCAATACCCTTAAACAAACCAATCTAAGAGTAAAGGAAAAACCCGAAGATCTTGAAACACTTAATTCATTCATGGATGAAGAAAATGATTACAAAGGAACTGTAAAGATTCTTCATTTCCTTGAATTTCTAAGAGATGAAGTAAGTTTTGATAAACTAAAAAAGATGGTTAAAAACCCATTGAAAGGCATGAAGATTATGCCTTATTACGGATGCATGTTGCTTAGACCTAGAGAGGTCGCAATTGATGATGCAGAGGAACCAACAATTATGAGAGATCTGCTCAAATCCCTCGGTGCAGAGGTAATTGATAATCCATTCAAAATAGAATGTTGCGGATCTTATCATACAATAGAAGAAAAAAAATTGGTTTCAGATAGGGCTTATAGGATAACAAAATTTGCACAGGATAGAGGTGCAGAGGCAATTGTACTTTCTTGTCCACTTTGTAGATTTAACCTCGATGTTAGAGGAAAAGAAGCAGAAAAGATATATAACAATTATAAACAGGTTCCCGTTTACTACTACTCTCAGCTTATAGCTGTTGCATTAGGTTTGGATCCAAAAAACTGCGGGTTCGGGGATCACGCGGTTGATCCAATCTTACTACTTAAGAAAAAGGGGGTTTTTGAAAATAAACGAGAATAATTAAAATTTGGTAAAATTGGTGATAGTATGACTAAAGGAGAAAAAGGAAAGAAAAAAGAAGCCGGAAAGAAAAAACTTCAAATCGCATTTTATTGGGCTGCAAGTTGCGGTGGATGTGAGATAGCAGTCCTTGACATAGATGAAAAAATTCTAGATGTTGTAGCTCTTGCTGATGTCCTTTTTTGGCCAGTAGCAATGGATTTTAAATACAAGGATGTAGAAGCAATGAAGGATAAACATATTGATGTTTGTTTCTTCAACGGTTCGATTAGAACCGAAGAGCAAGAGCATATAGCAAAATTACTCAGGAAGAAATCTAAAGTTCTAGTTGCATTTGGAGCTTGTGCAGTTAATGGCGGTATTCCTGGACTTGCAAATATTTCTAATCGAGAAGAAATTTTCAATGTGGCATATCTAGACAATCCTTCTACTTCCAATCCAAAAAAGATTGTTCCAAAAACATCTGTAAAAGTAAAGGAAGGAACACTCACATTACCAGAATTTTATGATACTGTAAAAACTCTTGACCAGACGGTCGATGTTGATTATTATTTACCTGGATGTCCCCCAACACCAGATATAATAATGACTGCTGTTGGTGCAATTGTTGAAAACAAACTCCCTCCAAAAGGTTCTATTATTGGACCATTAAAATCTGTTTGTGATGAATGTCGTTTTGAAAAATCTGAGAAGAAAATAAAGCAGATAAAAAGGATATACGAGCTTGATAAATGGGAGGAAAAATGTCTTCTTGAGCAAGGAGTTATTTGCTTAGGACCTGCAACCCGTGGCGGATGTGATGCACGATGTCTTGATGCAAATATGCCCTGTACTGGTTGTGGTGGTCCAACACCTAATTCACTTGATCAAGGTGCAAAGATGATGTCGGCACTTGCATCAATTCTAGGAATTGAGGGTGAAGAGAAAATGAGTGATGAAGAAGTTCAAAAATTAATAGATCAAGTGGTGGATCCAGTAGGAACTTTCTATAAGTATGGTCTGCCCAATGCTCTTATTAATAGGAAGGTGATGAAATAATGAAAACAATAACAATTGATCCTATCACTCGTCTAGAAGGTCATGGGAAAATTAGTATTTTCCTTGATGGGAAAGGCGATGTAGAAAATGCATATTTACAGATACCTGAATTAAGAGGATTTGAACGTTTTGCCCAAGGACGCAGAGCAGAAGATATGCCTCAGATTACTTCAAGAATATGCGGTGTATGTCCTGTTGCACATCATTTTGCATCAACAAAAGCACTAGATGCAGCATTCAATGTTGATCCTCCATCTGCTGCTAAAAAACTTAGAGAGTTGATGTACTGTGGATATTTTATCTATGACCATATTCTTCACTTCTATTACCTTGGCGGACCGGATTTTGTTGTTGGACCAGATGCACCAGCTGCAAAAAGAAACGTGCTTGGAGTAATAGAAAAAGCAGGTGTTGATATTGGTAAGGAGGTTATAAAACACCGAGCTTATGGTCAGAAAATTACTGCAATTCTAGGCGGGAAAGCAACTCATCCAGTTTGCGGACTTCCTGGTGGTGTATCAAAGGGATTAAACAAAGACGAGGTAAAAGACATTGAAAAAATGACTAAGTCCTGTATTGAATTTGCAAAATTTTCATTGAAACTATTTGGTGACATTGTTTTAGCAAACAAAGGTTATGTAGATTTGATTCTTAGTGACCCTTATCAGTTAAAAACATATAATATGGGACTTGTTGATAAAAACAATAAAGTCAATTTTTATGATGGAAAGATAAGAGTTACTGATCAACAGGGAAAAGAAAAAGTCAAGTTTGATGTCAAAGACTATACAAAACATGTTGCAGAGCATGTTGAAGAATGGACTTACATTAAATTTCCATATCTGAAAAGCATAGGATGGAACGGGATGACAGATGGAAAGGATAGCGGAATTTATAGAGTAGGCCCGCTAGGTAGACTAAATGCTGCTGAAGGAATGGCTACTCCACTTGCTGATAAAGAATATAAGAAAATGTTTGAGACACTTGGTGGTAAAGCTGTGAACTCAACATTAGCATTTCACTGGGCAAGATTGATTGAACTTTTATATGCTACTGAGAGAGCAATGGAACTTATCAAAGATCCTGAAATAACCTCAACAAAAATTAGGAATCCTGTAGGTAAACCTGGCGAAGGAATAGGTGTAACAGAAGCTGCCAGAGGAACATTAATTCATCATTATAAACTTGATAAGAATGGATTGATTGATAAGGCGAATTTGATAGTTGCTACAACAAATAATTCTGGAGCCATTAATATGTCCATCAGAGATGCAGCCAAAGGAATAATTAAAAAGGGTAAAGTCAACGATGGTCTTCTGAATATGGTTGAAATGGCATTCCGTGCTTATGATCCATGTTTTGCTTGTGCCACTCATACACTTCCGGGTGGCATGCCTTTGGAAGTTAACATATACAACAGCGAAAGAAAATTGTATAAAACTTTGAGACAGAATGTTTAGAGGAAAATAAAATATGAAGACAATTATCTTAGGAGTTGGGAATCAAATATTAGGCGACGATGGAGTCGGAATTCATGTTGTAAATGCACTTAAAGAAAAAATTCAAAGTCCTGACATAACTATCGAAGAAGCAGTAACTGGAGGTATGAATTTACTAGAATTACTCTTAGGATATGACAAAGCAATAATAGTTGATGCTGTAAAAACTGAAAATGGAGTAAATGGAGAGGTAAAAAGGATACCTCTTGGAAATTTTTCTACAATGCATTCATGTAATCCTCATGATGTTTCTCTTATAGAGGCTATTGAGATGGCAAAAAAAATGGGCGAAGAACGAATTCCAAAGGAAATCATTGTAATCGGAGTATTGATGAAAGAAATACCATGTGAATTTGGAGAAAAATTGAGTTCAAAAATTGCTGCAGCAGTCCCAAAGGCTGTAGATATGACTTTAAGTGAATTGGGAAAAAATTTGAGTAAAAATAATTTAACATAAATTTGAGGTGAAGATGAATATGAAAGACTTTGAGCCAAACATTATTGGTTTTTTATGCAACTGGTGCTCTTATGCAGGTGCAGATCTTGCTGGAACAAGCAGGATGAAGTATCCTCCAAATATTAAATCCATTCGAGTTATGTGCTCAGGTAGAGTTGATCCTGTTTTCATTCTTGAGGCATTGAAGAAAGGAGCAGATGGTGTACTTGTGGCTGGATGTCATCCAGGCGACTGTCATTATCAATCTGGTAATTACAAGACTAATCGCAGAATTAGACTACTTAAGAAACTGCTTGGAGAGATGGCAATTGACCCTAAAAGAGTGAGATTTGAATATGTCTCTGCTTCTGAAGGTCAAAAATTTGCACAGGTTGTAACAGAGTTTGTAGACGAACTTAAAAAGATGGGACCAAACCCATTAACTGAAGTGAAAGCATGAAAAAAATTGATATAGAGCAATTAAAGAAAATTGTAGGAAAAGACAATGTATCTGACAATATTGCAGATTTATATGTGTATGGTGCTGACGCATCAGTTCATCAAGCAATGCCCAGTGCAATTGTAAGGCCAAAAACAATTAATGAAGTTCAAAAAATTATGCGATATGCAAATAAGAACAAAATTCCAGTTGTACCAAGAGGTGCAGGGTCAGGGACTTCCGGTCATACAGTCCCAATTGATGGTGGGATAATTCTAGATATGAAACGCATGAACCATATTATTGATATTTCCCCTCAGGATATGCTTGTACGTGTGGAACCAGGTGTTGTCGATGATGATTTAAATCGCGCGCTCAAACCCTTAGGTTTTTTTTATCCACCCGCACCAGCCTCAAGCAGGATTGCTACAATTGGTGGAGAAATAGCAGCAAATGCATCTGGTGTCAGGTCTGTTAAATACGGTGCCACTCGTGATTATGTATATGGTATGAAGGTTGTAATGGCAAATGGAGATCTGGTAAATCTTGGAAGCAATACTCGTGTTCATTCATCAGGTTATCAACTTGAGCGTTTGATAGTAGGTTCTGAGGGAACCCTAGGTGTTGTTGTGGAAGCAACAATGGGTATTAGACCTTTACCAAAGTTCAGATGTTTGGCAGTTGCAAATTTTGATAAACTTGAGGATGCAGGTAACGCAATTTCTGAAATTATCTCTAGTGGCTGTGAGCCATCCATGCTTGAACTGATGGATAATATTGGAATTGTTGCGGTAAACAAGGCAATGGATCTTGGCCTTCCTGATGTTGCAGCAATTATTATGTTTGAATCTGATGGAAATGTGAAAGAAGCAGTGGATTTTGAAATTGAGAGGATGAAAAAAATCTGTCAAAAACACAATGGAACCGGAATTAAGATGAGCTATGATCTTGCTGAGAGAACAAAGCTATTTAGTGGTAGGAAAAAATTGTTTGCCTCACTTTCAAGATATAAAGAGGGTATAATTTGTACAGATTTGGCTGATGATATGGGTGTACCTAACTCAAAGATCGCAGATACTGCAGCAAAGATTCATGAGATCGCTAAGAGAAATAATGTGATTATGGCAGTTTATGGTCATTGTGGGTCTGGAGTGATTCATACAAAAATAATGCTTGATCCCAAAAAGAAAAGCCAATGGAAGGATGCAGAGCGTGTAATCGAAGAACTTTATGATTATATACATTCAGTTGGCGGAGTCACTTCTGCAGAACATGGCATTGGATTATCAAAAGCTCCTTCTTGGAAGAAGGCAAGACCTGATATGATACCTGTGATGAGAAAAGTAAAGAAAGCACTTGATCCAAACAATATCTTGAATCCTCATAAACTTATGGATGCACCAGATGATTGGGTTAGTGCAACAAATCTTAGATACAAGGTGGGATAATGGGAATCATTGGAAAATTATTTTATATGAAGGATAAAGGAAAATTCAAAAGGTCAAAAAAATGGGAGGGTGAATTAAACAAATGTATCCGCTGTGGATATTGTTATGAACTTTGCCCTTTGTTTAAATCAAATAACTGGGAATCTGATACTCCCCGGGGCAAACTACTGCTTATATATGGTATGATTAACGGTGAGATTGAACCATCTCAATCAATTGTTGATAAAATCTTTCAATGTTTTTACTGTAAAAACTGTAGTGATAACTGCTCGGCAGGTGTACCTGTCACTGAAATTTTATCTGATGCTAGAGCTGATTTAATTGAACAAGGGTTTGAAGTTGAAGGAACAATAGTAAAAATTGATGAGGATCTATGTAGCGTATGTGGAATATGTGTCCCTCTTTGCAAATATGAGGCTCTATCAATTGAACCAATTGCAAAAGACAAGGAGAAAATTGTTGTTGATAAGGTAGAATGTAGAGGATGCGGGTTATGTGTTTCAGCATGCCCCTCTGGTGCTATTACTCAAAAAGAGGGATTCGAAGTAACAATACCTGAGCTTCATGATAGGGTGAAGGAAGTTTTGAAACAGGAGGGAAAGAAATTAGTTGTCTTTGCATGTAATTGGTCGATGTTTCCAGGTCTACAATTAAGCCAGTCGCCTACCCTTGTAAAAACACCATATGGTATAATTGTAAGTATGTGTTCCGGTCGTGTTGCACCTGAACTGATACTCAATGCATTTGAAGAAGGAGCATGGGGAGTTTTAGTTGCAGGCTGTCCACCTGAGGAATGCGACCATGATGGAAATTATAAAACAAGGAGAAGGCTGATTTTACTTAAAAACATATTAAAAGAACTGAACATCGACTCTAGAAGAATTAAACTAGAATGGTTCTCAACAAATGAGTCAGCTAAGCTTCAGAATGTTATTAATGATTTTATGAAAGAACTTGAAAAAATGGGTCCGATTAAAAAAATTGAGGTAAGTAAACAGATTGGAGGCTGAAAAATGAAAGAAAAATTTGAACCAAATATTATTGGTTTTTTATGCAACTGGTGCTCTTATGCAGGTGCAGATCTTGCTGGAACTAGTAGGATTCAGTATCCACCGAATCTTAAGGTTATCCGCGTAATGTGTTCTGGTCGGGTTAATCCAATTTTTGTAATTAATGCACTTCAGCAAGGTGCAGATGGTGTTCTTATTGGAGGATGTCATCCTGGTGATTGCCATTATGAACGTGGAAATTATCTAGCAAGAAGACGTATGGCGGTTTTGAAAAAATTATTAGAGCACACTGGAATTGATCCTAACAGGGTTAGAATGACTTGGGTATCTGCTGCAGAAGGACACAAATTTGCAGAAGTTGTAAAGGAAGTAACTGAGGATATTCGAAAATTAGGACCAATGCAAAATTTCAAGAGGGAAAACAAATGGTAGATGAAAAAGAACTTAGAGATCTAGTAAAAAAAACTGTGAAAAGAGACGATGTAAAATATGTTGTCGGTTATGAAAAAGGAACATACGGTTTCCAAGTTACACCATGCTTTGCATATAAACCTGAGGATGCAGATAAATTTGTTTTCTCGCCTTTATGTGTTCATAACTTGGTTGTCTTTCCAATGCTTGAAGAAAAGCCTCCACTTCGCAAGGGGGAACAACCAGATTCAAGAAAAGTTGGTGTTGTTGTTAAAGGATGTGACTCTAGAGCTATTATACAAATAATTCAAGAAAAAGGTTTAGATCGTGATAAGGTTGTAATCATTGGTATTCCCTGTACAGGTGTAATTGATCCTAAGAAAATAAAGGCTAAATTTCCTGGTCAAGTAAAAAATGTTGAAATAAAAGATGATAATGATAAGTTTGCAATAACAATTAATGGAAAAACCCACAATATTGCAAAAGATGAATTGATGCCTGATAAATGCTTAACTTGTGAATATCCAACACCTGTGTTATATGATATTTTGATAGGTAAAGAAATCAAAAGTAATAAAAAAGAGGATTATAAAAAAGTGACATCTTTTGAAAAGAAATCCTTGAAGGAAAAATGGCAGTATTGGGAAAAACAATTTGAAAAATGCATACGTTGTTATGCATGTAGAAATTCTTGTCCTTTATGCTACTGTAAGGAATGTATGGTTGACCAACTTGATCCCCAATGGGTTCGACGCACTGTTGATGTCTCTGAAAATACCGCTTGGAATATTATGCGAGCTTTTCACTTGGCTGGTAGATGCATTGGATGTGGGCAATGTGAAAGAGTATGTCCAATGGACCTTCCATTGATGGAGCTAAACAAAAAGATTGAGAAGGATATAAAGGAACTTTTTGAATATACACCGGGGATAAATGCAGAAGAAAAACCTCTTCTAGCAATGTTTAAACCAGACGACCCGGAGGATTTCATTTTGTGAGGTGATAAAAGATGGATAAAATGATATTAGCAAAAAATGCTCTTCAAAAATTTATTGATGAACTATTAAAGAAAAACAAGGTTTATGCACCAATAAAAAATGATGAAACTGTTTTATTTGAAGAAATAAAAAAACCATCTGAAATGACACTTGATTATATCAATTCTGAGTATCCACCAAAAGCTCTTATGTTAAACCAAACAGAGACGTTATTTAAATATATACCTGGAACGAAAGGAAAAATCGAGCCAGTTAATATGGATGAAGACAAGATAATCTTTGGAATAAGACCGTGCGATGCAAAGAGCTTTGCAATCCTTGATCACGTATTTAAAAGTGATTTTGAAGATCCATATTTTCTTACAAAACGTAAAAATACAACACTCATTGGTTTGAGTTGTATAGAACCTGGAGTAAATTGTTTTTGCACCTCATTTGATGACAGTCCTGCATCTTCAAAAGATTTGGATATTTTACTTACAGATATTGGTGATAAATATTATGTTGAAGTATTTACTGATAAGGGAAGGAAGCTAGCAAATACTGCAAGTAAACTTTTTAAACCTGCAACTGAAAGCGATGCAAAAAAGAAAAAGGATGCAGAAAAAAAAGCAATAGATGCAATTAAACGCGTGCAAAAAACAGAAAATATTGCTGAAAAACTTGATAAAATTTTTGATAATAAATATTGGAAAGAAGTTGCAGCAAAATGTGTTGGTTGCGGGACCTGTACATATTTATGTCCCACCTGTCATTGTTTTGATATTCAAGATGAATCAACACTTACTAAAGGTGCAAGGATACGGGTTTGGGATACCTGTATGAACCCAGAATATACTTTACATGCATCTGGTTATAATCCTCGACCAGCAAGGACTAATAGAGTAAGAAACAGAGTTTATCATAAATACAATTATTATCCTAAGAATTTTGATGTGATTGCTTGTGTTGGATGCGGCCGTTGTATTGATTTATGTCCAGTAAATATCGATATTATTGATGTTGTAACAACAGCAGGGGAGGTGAAACCATGAAAGAAAATCCATATGAGCCATGGCTTGCAACAGTTCAAGAAGTAAGAAATGAGGTTGGTGGCCAAAGACCAATTAAAACATTCAAGTTGAAGTTCAATGATAAAAAAATCCAGGATAATTTTACTTATGTTCCTGGACAATGTGCAATGGTAAGCTTACTTGGTATGGGTGAATGTTTCTTTGCAATATCGTCTTCTCCAACAAAGAAAGGATTTATCGAAGTCAGTGTGATGAAGCTTGGAAAGGTAACAACTGCCTTGCATGAATTAGAACCAGGCGATACAGTAGGAGTGAGAGGACCATATGGTAACAACTTTGATGTCAATGGCTGGAAGGGAAAAAACCTTGTGTTCATAGGTGGCGGTATAGGACAAGCACCCCTGAGATCACTTATACAATACGTTGTTGACAAGAGAAAGGACTATGGAAAACTTGATGTAATTTATGGTGCTCGTACTTCAAAAGATATAAGCTATAAAGAGGAATTTGCAGATCTTGAGAAACGAAAGGATGTAAATGTTCATCTTTCAATTGATGTAAAAGAGGATGGTTGGAAGAAGTTTGTAGGATTTGTTCCTGATAACCTGTTAAAGGTTAAACCCATACCAAAGAACTCTATTGCTATAACCTGTGGTCCACCTATTATGATTAAATTTGTTATTCAAAACCTTGAAAAATTAGGTTTTACTGAAGACCAGATTTTCACAACACTTGAAATGAGAATGAAATGTGGGATTGGAAAATGTGGTAGATGTAATATCGGGAATCTTTACGTATGTAAAGATGGGCCGGTTTTTTCGTATAAACAATTGAAAAATATTTATGGTGAAAGATAGTGATTGATATGAAGATAGGGGTCTATGTTTGTCAATGTGGGATCAACATAGCACATACTGTAGATACGGAGCGAGTAGTGGAACTTGTCAAAACTCTTCCAAATGTTGCGGTTGCACGTGACTATAAGTATATGTGCTCAGATCCTGGTCAAGAGCTGATAAAAAAAGATATCAAAGAAATGAAGCTTGATAGGGTTGTTGTTGCAAGCTGTTCTCCTCGTATGCATGAACCAACGTTTAGAACCGTTCTTGAAGAATCAGGGATGAACCCATACTTTTTTGAAATGGTAAACTTAAGAGAACAGTGTTCATGGGTCCATGAAGATAAAGAAGAAGCGACCTTGAAGGCATTAGATCTGATATCAGGTGCGGTTGCTCGTGCAGCATTTTTAGAACCTCTTGAGAAAAAAGAAGTAAGTGTTATTCCAAGAGCATTGGTTATCGGAGGTGGTATTTCAGGTATACAGGCCGCTTTGGAAATTGCTGATAAAGGTTTTAAGACGTATCTTGTAGAGCGTACTCCAAGTATTGGTGGGCATATGGCCCAGCTTGACAAGACTTTTCCAACCCTTGATTGTTCTGCATGTATTTTAACACCTAAAATGGTTGATGTAGCCCGTCATCCAAATATCGAGCTTTTCACCTATTCAGAAATTGAAAGTGTAGATGGATACATTGGTAATTTTAAAATAAGAATCAAAAAGAAGCCCAGGTATGTTGACATTGAAAAATGTGTTGGATGTGGAAATTGTGCAGAGGTATGCAGGCTTCATGCTAGAATTAACAATGAATTTGATATGAACCTAGGTAAGCGTAGTGCTATATATGTTCCATTTCCTCAAGCTGTTCCTTTGAAATATACAATCGATCCTGAAAAGTGTATTACTCTTAAAACAGGTAAATGCGGTGATCATGCTCTTTGTGTAGAGGCATGTGATAGGGATGCAATTGATTTTGATCAGAAGGAAGAATTTGTCGATATAGAAGTTGGAACTATTGTTGTTGCAACAGGTTTTGATTTGTTTGATGCTAAACAAAAACCAGAGTATGGATATGGGAAGTTTGAAAATGTGATATCTGGTCTTGAGTTTGAAAGAATGGTTTCAGCATCAGGTCCAACTGGTGGTCATATCGAGATAAATGGTAAAGAACCTAAAAAAGTAGTATTCATTCAATGTGTTGGAAGCCGTGATAAACAAACAAATGAATATTGTTCTCGAGTTTGCTGTATGTATACAGCCAAACAGGCACATATGGTTAAGGAAAAAATCCCAAATGCAGATTTAACAATCTATTATACAGATGTTAGGGCTTTTGGTAAAGGTTTTGAAGAATTTTACAACAGGGTACAAGGCGAAGGAATCACATATAGAAGAAGGGAACTTGCCGATTCGATACAAGTAAATAAGAAGGGAAATAGGGTAGTTGTAAAAGCAAAGGGTCATCCTGATATTGAGGCAGACCTAGTAGTTCTTGCAACAGGTATTATCCCGCGTAAGGATACAAAGGAATTTTCTAGACTTTTGAATATCAATCAAAGTGCAGATGGCTTTTTATTAGAGGCTCATCCAAAGCTTAGACCTGTTGATACATTTACTGAAGGTATTTTTTTAGCAGGATGCTGTCAGAGTCCAAAGGATATTCCAGATGCTGTAGCTCAGGCAAGTGGAGCTGCAATTAGAGCATCTGAACCTCTTGCGGCAGGAAAGGTAGAAGTTGAAGCTATTTCTGCAAATATCGATGAAGATCTTTGTAGCGGCTGTAGGATATGTGAAGATCTTTGTGCTTATTCTGCTCTTGAGTTTGATGAAAAAGAAAAAATTATGAGAGTAAATGATGTGATGTGCAAGGGATGTGGATCCTGTGCATCAGCTTGTCCAACTGGAGCTATCTCAATGAGACATTTTGATCTTAAGCAAATACTTGCTCAAATAGGAGGGTTGATAAAATGAGGATTGGTGTTTATATTTGTGAATGTGGAATAAACATTGCTTCCACTGTTGATGTTGAAAAAGTAGCAAAATTGGCAGAGAATTTACCTAATGTTGCAATCAGTCGCTTTTATAAATATATGTGTTCTGACCCAGGTCAGGAGCTTATTAAGAAAGATATCAAGGAAAAAAAACTTGATAGGGTTGTTGTTGCAAGTTGTTCTCCTCGTATGCATGAACCAACGTTTAGAACCGTTCTTGAAGAATCTGGTTTGAATCCTTATTGTCTTGAGATGATAAATATTAGAGAACAGTGCTCATGGGTGCATAAAGACCGAGAGATGGCAACTGAAAAGGCATATGATTTAGTGAAAAGCGCTGTAATGCGTGCTTCCCTACTTCGACCACTTGATAAAAAAGCAGTTGATGTTACACCTAAAGCCCTTGTTATCGGTGGAGGAATTGCTGGAATTCAAGCTGCCCTTGATATTGGACAAATGGGTTTTAAGACATATCTAGTTGAAAAAACTCCTAGTATAGGTGGGCGTATGGCCCAGCTTGACAAGACTTTTCCAACCCTTGATTGCTCTGCTTGTATCTTAACACCTAAAATGGTTGATGTAGCCCGTCATCCAAATGTCGAACTTCTATCATATTCAGAAATCGTAGGAATAGATGGTTATGTTGGCAACTTCAAAGTAAAAATTGAGAAAAAACCAAGGTATATAGATGTTGAAAAATGTACTGGTTGTGGGGAGTGCTTTAACAATTGTCCAGTTGAAATCCCTGATGAGTTCAACATGGAAAAAGGCATCAGAAAGGCAATATACATGCCATTTCCACAGGCAGTACCACTAAAGACAACAATTGACAAACGCGGCAAGCATCCTTGCAGAGACGCATGTCCTGCAGGGGTTGGTGCACCAGGTTATGTTACACTTGTTGGCCGTGGGAAATTCTATGAAGCTCTTAGGGTTATAAAGGAGCGTCTTCCATTCCCATCCATTTGCGGTAGAATATGTCATCGTCCATGTGAACATGCTTGTACTCGAAAGGATATCGACGAGCCAATTGGTATTGCTCATTTAAAGCGGTTTGTAGGTGATTTGGAACTAAAGATACCTGCAATGGAAAATCCTCCTCTTTTGACCCGTGCTGAAAGTGTAGCAATAATAGGTGGCGGACCTGCAGGTCTTACGGCTGCTCATGATTTAGCCTTACTTGGATATCATGTAACGGTTTTTGAATCAGGACCAGTACTTGGTGGTATGATGCGGTGGGGAATTCCAGCGTTTCGTTTACCAAAAGAAATATTGGAAAGGGAAATATCTGATATTTTAGCACTTGGTGTAAGAGTTCAGTTAAATACTATGCTTGGGCGAGATTTTACTATTCCGGATCTATTTAAAAGAGGACATAAAGCAGTCTTTTTGGCTGTTGGTGCTCAGACTGGTAAAAAGATGAACATACCTGGCGAAGAGTTAAACGGTGTTTTCCAGGCAATTGACTTTTTAAAGGAAATTAACCTTGGAAGGATTATATCAACTCCAATTGCAGAGATAAATGATGATCTCTGTATCGGCTGTGGTAAATGTGCAGAGGTATGTTATTATGGTATTATACTTCTTGAACCTGACAGACTTGATCCTAAAAAACAATATCCGGAAATACATAAGAAATATTTATGTAAAGGTTGTGGCAAATGTGCATCGGTTTGTCCGTCTCAAGCAATAAAACTTAGTGGTTTTAAGGATATTGCTCCAAAGATTGGTAAAAAAGTGATGGTCATTGGTGGAGGAAACGCTGCACTTGATACGGCAAGATCGGCTCTTCGTTTAGGTGCAGATGAAGTAGCAATTCTGTATCGTAGAACAAGAGAAGAAATGCCTGCAGAACCTGATTGGGAAATCGATGAGACAGAAGCAGAAGGTGTACAACTTGTTTATCTTGTTGCACCAACAAGGGTAATTGACGATGGGAAAGGTAATGTTAAGGGTATTGAATGTATCAGAATGGAATTACTTGATGAATTTGATAAAAGTAATAGACGTAAGATTAAACCCATTCCTAATTCAGAGTTCATTCTTGATTGCGATAGTGTTATTCTTGCAATCGGTCAAGAAGTTGAGACTGATATTTTATCAAAGGATGTAAAATTGGAAGTTACTCCTTGGAGTTCAAAAAAGGTAGATCCTGCATCATTTCCAAAAAATGGTTTAGATGATGTTGAATTAACACCTTGGAGCACCATTCATGCTGATCTAATCACAATGGAAACAAATATAAAAGGTGTGTTCAGTGGTGGTGATGCAGTATGGGGTGCTGGAACAGTTATTGAAGCAATTGGTGCTGGAAAAGAAGCAGCGGTATCAATTGATAGATATATCAATGGCAAGGATTTAAGAGAAGGCCGCGAAGAGAAACCTGAAATTGCTAAACCAGATATTGAGGGTGTTAGAAAGAAGAAAAAAGTCCCTATGCGTTATATGAATGTAAAAGATAGAGTTAACAATTTCAAGGAAGTTGAACTTGGTTATACAGAGGAAGAGGCAATAGAGGAAGCTAGACGTTGTCTTGATTGCGGGGGATGTTCTGAGTGTTATGAATGCGTGCGAACGTGTGAAGCTGATGCAATTTGTCATGATATGAAACCAGAGATAGTCGAGGTTAATGTTGGAGCAATTGTTGTTGCTACAGGTTTTGACCTTTTTGACCCTGTATCTAAACCAGAGTACGGCTATGGTAAATATAAAAATGTGTTAACTGGTCTTGAATTTGAAAGATTGGTATCAGCATCAGGTCCAACAAGCGGTCATATCGAGATAAATGGTAAAGAGCCTAAGAAAATCGTGTTCATCCAATGTGTGGGAAGCCGTGATAAAAAGGGTAATGAATATTGTTCGCGAGTATGTTGTATGTATACAGCTAAACAAGCACATCTTGTAAGGGAAAAGATACCTGATTCCGAGCTGGTCATATATTATACAGATATGAGGGCTTTTGGTAAAGGCTTTGAAGAGTTCTATAACAGAGTTCAAGGTGAAGGGGTAACTTACAGAAGAAGGGAACTTGAAGACCCAATTGAGGTAACAATGAAGGACGGTAAAACAATTGTTAAAGCAAAGTGTCATCCTGATATCGAGGCAGATATGGTAGTACTGGCAACTGGAATTGTGCCACGTGAGGATACAAAAGATCTTGCAAGGTTATTAAATATCAATCAAAGCTCCGATGGCTTTTTATTAGAAGCTCATCCAAAGCTTAGACCTGTTGATACATTTACAGATGGTATATTTTTAGCAGGATGCTGTCAGAGTCCAAAGGATGTTCCTGATACAGTTGCCCAAGCAAGTGGTGCTGCATCTAGAGTATGTAATATTCTTTCTAAAAAGCAGCTCCTGATTGAAGCTACAGTTGCATCTGTTAATGAGAATTTATGCCGCGGTTGTGGAATCTGTATAGAAGCATGTCCATATAAGGCAATAGAACTTGTTGAAAAAGAAATAAACGGATACAAGGTTCTTATTGCGAAGGTCAACGAAGCACTTTGCAAGGGTTGCGGATCCTGTGCTGCAGCATGTTTAAACCAGGCAATTGGTCATCTTGGTTTTACTGACGGACAAATTCTTACTATGATAAAGGCACTTGGAAAATAATATATTCTTAATGAGCCGAACAGGATATACAAGGGTCATACGCTCTTACTAGCATTTCACATTTTAATGTGATATCATCAATTGGTTCATCAATTATTGTTTGGACAAACTCATTCATATCATTTTCAATGTTATATGCATTATGAGCTGTAGGTGGGACAATATCTGCTTTTTTTACAATCCCGTTGTTATTAAGTATATAGCTATGATACAGACTGCCTCTGGGTGCTTCAGTTATTGCTGCTCCAAAACCTGATTTGCATATAATATTACTTTTCTTTTCCTTGAATTGTAATCTATCAATAATTTCAATTGATTCATCGATATCATGAACAAGCTCAATTGCTCGTGCAAGATGAGAAACAAAAGGATTATAATTTGGGAATTTGTAACCACTGTTATTTGCAGCATCCTTTGCATCATCAGATAATTGGTTAAAATTAATATTGACCCTTGGTAAAGGTCCAACCATGAACGAATCTCGATTCTTTACAAAGCTATGTAAGGCAGTTGAATATGGTTTTTGTTTTTCAAAGATAAAATCACGGTAGTTACTCTCATCTATATCAAGACCTTTGTTTGATTTAAAACGTCCTTGATTAATGGCATAATATTTCTCATTAGAAATAGATGCGTGTTCACATTTGCTTGTAAAATTAGGAATATTAAGATTTGCAAAAAGATCAACTGTATCAAATGCTGCTTTTTTTGCATCAACCAGTCTTTTTCTTATATTTTCAAATTTGTTCTTACTAGGAATGGATGTAAAACCGTCAACTATCATCGTAACCGGATGAACTGATCTTCCTCCAATAGTTTCTGTTATGTCATTACCAAGTTTCTTAAGCATCAACCCTCTTTTTATGATATCAATATGGTCTTTTCCCATTGGTATGATACTTTCATATCCCATCAGATCTGGTAGACTCAAAAAATACATGCTGAGAACATTACTTTGAATATGGGCACTTATTGCAATTAGTTTTCTGAGATCACTTGTTTGATTGCTAATATTTATTCCCATAGCTTTTTCAACAGCACGTAAAGCAGTGATCTGATGGGCAACAGGACATATGCCACATATTCTGCTTGTAAGTTCCATTACTTCGTAATATTTTCTACCAGTTAGAAATGATTCAAAAAAACGCGGAGGTTCAAAAATTTTTAACTCAAGTTTTTCAATTTTTTTATCTTTTGTAATCTCAATATTTAATGCACCTTGACCTTCAACTCGAGCAATGTAGTCTACATTGATTGTTTTTTCAACCTCCATCAATGACCAGCCTCCAATCTGAACTCTGGGTCCATTCCTGAATATTTCCTGAACTTACGTTTTATATCATCATCATTTAGACCAATGTCCTTAAAAATATGTGCAAGTGAAGCAGCATTTGGATTGCTCATTGGTCCAAAGCATCCCTCGCATTCACGGTCAAGGGTAGGACAGATTGCACCGCAACCACCACTAATTACAGGACCCATACATGGTAATTTTTTACTAGTGATTAAACAATTATTACCATTGAGTTTACATTCAACACAAACGGGATGTCGTCTAAGGCGAGGTTTAATCTTTAAAATCGCTGATTTTAAAATCTCAATAATTGTATCTTTATGAGGCGGACAACCCTTTAGTTCTGCATCAATTTTTACATATTCCCCAATACCATGTAATTTTGTAGAACATATCATAGATGGATCATGATAAACAAGTTCTTCGCTTTCCATCTGTGGAATCCAATTGCGAATACTTGGTATACAACCACTAATAGCACAGTCTCCGAAGGCAACTAAATATTTTGTCTTTTTTCTTATACATTTTATTTCTTCGATTTCCCACGGTGTTGAAATACCACCTTCAATTAAACAAATATCCAAATCTGTGTTACTATTGTCTCTTTTTGCCATCACCCAATAGCCAATATCAAATAATTTAATTAAATCTAAAAATTCATCTTCCATTCTAAAAATTTCCATTTGACATCCTGCACATCCAGTAAATTTGAATATTCCAATCTTTGGTTTTTTCAACATTTTATATGTTTCACCTCATAGAGGACGAATAAATGGTTTTATCTTTGAAAAATTAAACACAGGACCATCCTCACATACATACTTCAATCCAATCTGACAATGACCGCATTTGCCAATCCCACATTTCATGCGACGTTCAAGTGATAAATATATTTGTTTATCAGAAAAACCAATTGTCTCAAGACACTTGCCAACATAACGCATCATAATTTCAGGACCACAAACAAGGGCAATAGCATTTCTATGATGTATCTTCATCATTGGAAAACAAGAGGTGACAAGACCTGTCTGGCATTCAAAAGGTTTTTTTCCTGGTATTTCGTCAGCAGTTAGATGAAATTTGCTTCTGGTTATCTTTCTCCATTTTTCAAAATCGTACTTAAATATCATATCATCAGGAGTTTTAGCACCATAAATGATTTCCAAAAATCCATAATCTTTTCTGTTTTCAATTATATAACTTATTACTCCACGTAATGGTGCCATTCCCATTCCACCAGCAACAATCAAGATATCTTTACCTTTTATTTCTTTAAGAGGCCAACCATAACCATATGGTCCCCTCATTCCTATATAATCATCTTTTTTTAAGGAAAAAATTGAGTTTGTTACGTTACCTACGTTTCGAACTGTTGCATTTATTAGGTTTGCTTTGTCAACCTTTGAAATAGAGATGGCGGATTCTCCAATTCCTAGAATGCTAAGCATCATAAATTGTCCAGGTTTCCAAGAAAATTTACTTGAAAGCTTATTATCTGAATACTTTAAAAAATATGTTTTTGTATTGTAAGTTTCATTTTTTATATCTTTTATTACTGCAATTTCTGGAAAGTATTCATTAATCATTTTATCCCTTTCTCCATAAAGATTTTGCAACTTTGGTTATATCAATTTTAGCAGGACATATTAGTATACATCGACCGCAACCAACGCAACTGGAATTATTCCCTCCAGCGGCAGCACCAAATTTACAGTTCATCCAATGTCGTATTCTATCTTTTCGTTCTTTTCTAAAATTAACACCAAGGGCTACTTCTCCATATTCCAAAAGTTGGCATGAATCAAGTTCTCTTATTCTACTACCTTTTTTCAGTGATAAATCCAATTTATCGTAGATATCATAACAATAACAAGTAGGACAAACTAGACTGCATGATCCACATGATAAACATGGAAAACAACCATTAACGCCCCCTCGTTCTGCTAAATCAACCCATATCTTATAATCAAGATTTTCTTCAGCTAACTTGGGAAGCCAGCTTGGATCTATAATCTTTTTGATTTTCTTGTCAGCAGATATACATTTTTTCTCCTTTTTCATTAAGTCATTATTTGAGGCTTTCTCAAGTTTTAATCCTTTAATGATTTTTTTCCCTTTATTTGACCCGATTTCAATTACATATTTATTCCCTATATCAGTTAATAATAAATCATATCCTTTATCAAGAAATGGTCCAGCATTCATAGATTTACAAAAAGAATATTCATCTGGGTGAACGCAATTGAGTGCCACAATTACTGAATTTTTTCTTTTGGTTTGATAGTATATATCCTTAATTTTATCAGAAAAGAACCTGTCTAACTTTAACGTCGCATTAACATCACAGGGATGAACACCAAATAAAAGAAATTTCTCATCATTTATAATTTCTTTTACTTCATACTTATCTATACTAAATTCGAAAAGAGTTTCTCTTGGTGGAAGAAAATATTTTTTAGGGGGAATAACAGTCGATTTATATTCAAGATTTAAATCATCAATTTTTTTTATTTCTTCAAAAGATGAATCAAAACCTGATTTTATAGGACCATAGACTTTATAATTTTTTAGAAATGCTTCTAATAGAATTTCTAAATTTTTTTTCTTAATTAAGTATGATTTCATATTTATTCAGCTATTTGTTAGGCTTAACCTAATGTTTTATTATTTTAATAATTTAATTCTAAATATCATCTAGGATTAAAAGATAATTCCGTAAAATTATATTAGTATAAACACCTATTACCTATTAGGAGAACTGAAAATATGAGCTTTGATTTTAATGCAGATGAAATATTTGAGATTGCTGAACAAATCGAACGTAATGGAGCAAATTTTTATAGAAATGTTGCACAAAAAGTAACAAATGCTTCTAAAAAACAGTTATTGCAAGAACTTGCTTCAATGGAAGATGAGCATGAGCAAACTTTTAAATCATTAAGATCTAAACTAACAACTGATGAAAAAATACAAACAACTTTTGATCCTGAGGGAGATTCTGAACGTTATCTTAGGGCTCTTGCTGATACGCGAATATTTTACGAAAAAGAAGTTGATACAACATCTATGGAAGAAATACTAAAATCAGCTATTACTGCTGAAAAAGACTCTATTGTTTTTTATCTTGGAATTAAGGAAGTTGTTCCCAAACATCTTGGTAAAGAAAAACTTGATGAAATAATAAAAGAGGAAATGAATCATATTAGCCTACTTAGCAAAGAGCTAATTGAACTTAAAAAATTGGCTTAATTTTTAAAATAATCAATCTGTTTTAAATAGGAGAAATATATACCCTTTTCGGGGAGTAAAAGGTTTTATGTCAAAAACTTTTGTCATTGAACCAGGAATCAACGTCTCAAAAGATGATATTACACATAATCCTGATGATAAATATTATATAAATTTCCTAAAACCTTATTATGTTTTTACAAAGGACGGCCAATATCTCTTTGGTTCTACGCAGCCTGGTAGAAGACCTGATAGAGCTTTTTATATGGTTCCTGAAAACTATAAACTAGGTAAAAAACAACAAAAATTTGACACAAAAATTGGTAAAAAAATCTATCAGGTAGCTATGAAATATATTCTAGAGGAAAAACCTCCACTTATTGTTCAAGATGGTATACAAGGCGAGTACGGTTATGAGGTCGGTCTAAGATTTACAGTAAGTTTAAGAAATCCTCATAATGCATATATTGCTTGGATGGGTAAATTGATGGTATTTCCTCCAAAGAAAAATATGAAAATCGATTGTTGGAACTATCTTATTCAAGAAAAAATGCCAGATAAATATGTTAAGGAAATCCAGTCTTTTTGGCCTGAATATGACCCTAGTGTTCCTTTAACTCTTTATGATTTGACTGAAATGGATAACAATATTCGTCGTGTCCTCAGCCTTGGTATTGATTATTTTGGTGGAGCTTTTAAGAAACCAAACCTTACAATGGTTTGGAACAAGGCTGAGGCTGATGGTCTTATTTCTTATCATGCAGGTTGTACATCTGACCGCGTCCTAAAGGGATTGAGCGGTACAGGTAAAACCACTTTAACAGTTGGACCAAAATTAGAACAAGATGATGCATGCCTTGGTAAACCGATCTTTGATAAGAAAGGTAAAATTATTCAGACTAAATTAATTGGTCTGGAAGCAGCTAGCTTTGCAAAGTCCCAAGGTCTTAACCGTGATAGCCCTGAATATCCTGGTTTGATGAAATCCAGAGAGATTGGAAAAGATGGTAGAAGACCAATTGTTTTGGCAATGAATATTGATTGTGAGGGAGTTGAATATGTAAGAAAAAATATCAGCAACTTTGAGGTAAATGTCCCTCAACAAATACCTGGAGAAAAAATTGGTTCATTACAGTGTACAAAATATGAAAAAAGTCATACTACGAATGGTAGGTTTATATTTTTATTTAGCGAGTTGAACCCTCGGTGGGGAAGTGGTTGTGAAAAATATTTAAAAAGTGAGGCTTTAAGTTATAAAAAATATGACATATTAGAACCTGCGTTTAGAGTAATAGATCCAAAAATGGCTGTTGCACTTGATAGTGCTTGTGAAAGTATTATTACATCAGCTATATCTGCTCGTAAACCAGGTACTCGTGTCAGGTCTTATGCTGCGACTGATTTTATGGCTCGAGAGCAGGCTATACAAGCATTGTTAAAATATAAGATGTACGAGGATTTGGATTTAGGACATAATGGAAAATTGATTTTCTTTATAAATAACGCTGGATTTGTCGGAGAATATGATATTGAAGGTAATCAAATTAAAAAACTTGATGAAGAAGGAAAACCAATTCCAAAGAGAAATCCTGAAACAAATGAGATTTTAAAAAATGAACTTGGAGAAATAAACTATCAAGGGCAAGGTGAAGGAATAAAAGTAGCTGATTCAAAAAGACTAATTGATCTTATTGAACATAATAAGATTGAAAATTGGATCAAACATCCGATATTTGGTTATCTTATTCCAGATCCTAAAGAACTAGCTGAAAAACATAACATGAAAAATTTTGGCAAGAGGTTCAATCCTTTGAACTATTATTCAACTAAAGAGTATCTTGATTTCATAAAAAGAGATATCAGGGAGCGTACCGAGTTTCTTGAAGACCTATTCAGAGGCCAAGAAGGAGAAGATAAGCTTAAAGATATTATTTATATTTGGAAGAATTGTAAGATTCCCTCTGAAGATGAAATAAAGAAATATTATGAGAAACATTATAAATAAATCTCAAAAGTATTCTATGTTGGATTAAAAAATTATTTTTTAATAAATCTCCCATGGTCTTTTATTTTCACTTAATAGTTTAACTGTCTTTTTGATACGTCTTTTTCTTGTTTCTTCTTTTTTTGCACCTATTATCCAGTAAATATACATTATTTTATATGAAGGGGCAAGTGTTGAAAAATTCTCAAATGCTTTATCATTACTTTCTAAGGCTTTTTGAAAATCCTCAGGAGTTTTGATTTTTTTATCAGTCAGAGGGGCGATTAGATTGTTTTTTATGCCGTAATTATATTTTTCAAGTCCTTCCTTTTTCATTTTTCCTTCTTTTATCATCTTTTTGACACGTGCAATATTGTTTTCTGACCATACGCTATTTAGATTTCTTGAAGAATACCGCTGAACATGTTTTTCATCATCAATTCTTTTTACAGTACTATCAATCCATCCAAAACATAATGCCTCTTCTACTGCATCATCATATGGAATTGTTTTTTTCTTTGTATGTTTTTTATAATAAATTAGCCAAACTTCCTTTTTTTTATTATAATTTTTTTCAAGCCAAGCACGCCATTCTTTTCTATTTGTTAGATATAGTGTTTCTGTTATTTCCACCATATTTTCTCTCCAAAAAAGGAAAATATTATTTTTGCATTACATAAAAAACTGAACCGTACCATTTGTTATATTTGCGATATAGCTCTATTTCTTTTTCTTCTTCCTTAATCATTTCCAAAGCCTTTATGTTATTTTTGTATTTTATTTTCAATTTTTTTAAACGTTTTTCCAAAGGATTATAATAAAACTCCCACCATGCATCTTCTGGTAATGGAAAATATCCAAGTAGTTTATACCCAAGTTTTTTAATTATAATGATATTATTTTCAATGGTTGAGATTGCTGGATATACTTTTTCCCAAAATTCTTTGATTTCCTTTGGTTGATCATCTTTAAGCCAAGTCATTTCATGGATTGCAAGATAACCTTTAGGTTTGATATATTTCTTCCATTCCTTAAGACCACGTTCAAAACCAATTATAAATATAGAACCTTCAGCCCAAATGATATCAAAATATTTTTCAGGAAAATCCATTTTAAACATTGATTTGTTTAAAATTTTAATGCTATCAAGGAGTTTTTCTCTTTCTGCTGTTTTCCTTAATTGATCAAGATAAGGTTGATGAATATCAATTGCAGTAATTCTTCCTTTTGATAGTTTTGCAATTTTTATTGTTTGTAGGCCTGGTCCGCATCCTATGTCAAGAATTCTAGGATTATTTATTTGAGGAATCATTTCAAATGCTTTTTGTGTGTATTCATCTCTTCCGGATCCCTGTCTTGGAAGATTTTTATGGATATCAAAAAAAATATTCCAGTCCATAAATTCAGAAATTGTTTATTTATTATTTTAAAATATTTGTTTATTGTAAAATAAATTTAATATTATCTTCCACATCTACATTTTTCTCTCATTTCATCGACATCACAAAATGTATCAAAAAAATGATTGAGACTCATGTCAAGTTCTTGTTCCCCAAGTTTTGTAAGTGAATATTTTTTTTCTTTATCAACAGTTAATAATTTTTCTTCTGTTAAATATTTCAAGACCGGATAAATGGTTCCCGGACTTGGTCTATGGCCTTTTCTTTTTTCTAGCTCATTTGTTATTTCTGCCCCTGTCATCTTTTTTTTACTTATTAACCAAAGTATTAGAAATGATAAAAAACCTTTCATCCTACAGTGTCTGTGAGGATGATATTGATGATAGTTCATATTTGAGTATCGGTTTAACGATATTAATATTTTAGGTTGTTTATAGTATTGGATATCCGATAAATTTAAATATATATATCGTATATACGATATCGTAAAACCGATATTATAAGGTGATAAATAATGTGTTGTGAACCACATGGAATGCATAGAAACCATGGAATATATTGCTGGAGACAATTCCTGACAAAAGAGGAAAGAATTCAACATCTTGAAGAATATAAAAAGTGGCTTGAAAAAGAAACAAAAGGTGTTGAAGAAGCAATAAATGATTTGAAAAAGGCCAGTTAAATCTGGCCATATTTTTTTAACAAAAGAATTAAGTACTGTAAAATCCTTTTTTTATTTTAGAGGTGAATTGTGAAATGGGGATTTATAAAATAATAGATATTGTTGGGACATCTGAAAAAAGTTTTGCAGATGCAGCAAAAAACGCAATAATTGGAGCATCTAAAACTGTTAGAAAGATAAAAAGAGCAGAGGTAACAAAACTTGATGTAAAAGTAGAAAATGATAAACCTACATTATTTAGAGCGGAAATGAAAATCTCTTTTGAAATAGAACGATAAAATTATTTTAATAAAGGTACAGTAAGACTACCAAAGGGCATAACAACAGCCCTTGGTTTTTTACCTTTTGATTTTATTAACTCAACTGCATCATCTACAGCTTTTTGAATATCTGAATAAGGCTTTAGTTGCGACTTTTTTATTGTTTCATCATCAAGAGCTGTAACTGCCCACATATCTGCACGAACACCAATTTGTGCCATTTTAGCTGCTTTATGATACCCAAGTTTATATTCTTCACCAAGTATTTCAAGTATTTTTTTAGGAGAATCTGCTTTACAAAGCAACTCTAAAAAAGCATCCTCACCAACTCCAGTACGGCATTTAGATACAAGAATAATTACTCCTCCGTCCTCTAAAGCAAGTTTACCATTATCAAGTGCTTTTTGAGATTGGTATAAATCAATATCCATAGGATATGGAGCTGCAGTGATTACAATATTTCCTTTTTTCTTTAAGGGAACACAAAAAATTCTCTTTGAATATTCAATTGCTGCATCAAATGATTTATGTAAGTCACCTGCGGTTACTGCAAACAATTCATGATTTCCAGTTAAAACCGTTTGAATCGAAAAAACATTGAGGTCCTTTAAAACATTCATTGCATCAACCATATCTTCATTGACTGGATTACCTTTAAGAGAAAGTGATTGTGCCTCATCACTCAAAGCAAGCTTATGATTCATCTCAATTGTTTTATAAGATGCAACTCCAGGAAGAAATGATTTCCTACCACCAGTGTACCCAGCAAAATAATGAGGTTCAACACTTCCAATAACAAGGATGTTTTTATATTCTGGAACCAATTTGTTAATATACATCTCTGTTCCATTCTTTGATTTACCTAGATAGGTCATATCTTCATTTTTTCGTGCATCATGGGCAATGACCTTCCTTCTAAAAATCTTGTATGTATCCCCAAAAATGAATTTATATTCTTCTTCAGTTGGAGCTCGATGAACACCTGTTGCAATTAAAAATTTTACATCAGGATGAGATGAAAGCACTGGTAGAAAATATTTTAGAATCTTAGAAGTAGGAGTTGGCCTTGTAGCATCATTAATTATAACAAGCAGCTTATCTGCATCATCAGAAAACTCATCATAAGATTCAAAACCAATAGGATTTTCTAATGCTTCTTCAATTAATTTATCTTGATTTTTAACTTTAACTTTGTTGGGAACAAGTATTTCATGATCTTCTGGAACATTGATTTTTACATTTTTTTTACCATATGGAATATCAACCTTCATAAAACTTCCCTTCAAGATGATATTTCGAATAAATAACTCCCTAATATATTTATATGAAATAAATGAAATCATGAACTAAATTAAATACAGACAGAAAAATATGTATTGGCCCCATCAATACGTGACAAACTTAAAATTTACAGTAGAAATAAAAAGATAAAAAAAGAGAAATTAGATATCTATTGTAGTCCAATAATTGAAATATTTGTTTTAGACATATTTGATTAAATTCATCTTTTTCTTTTGTTTCGTTTTATAGATATTTTGGTAATTCTTATATCAAAATGTTTATATAACATCAAATAAATAATTTACAACAGAGGTAAAATATGAAAATAAAAATAATTATTATAACATTTTTATTGCTATTTACCTTTGTTAATTTCATTCCTACTGCTAAAGCAGGTTTACTTGTTAATTTAAGGAGCTACCTTCAGACAAATTTTGATGCATCAAATTTTACTTCGAAACCAATTGTTCCTTTAGGCGAAATAAGATCCCTTACTATGTATTTTGATTATGGGGTAAATTATGGTGGTTTTTTTAAAAATTTAGCACAACTCTTTTATCAGTTTCATAAAAATAAACAGGTAAATATTAAATTAGAAATTGTGGACCATTCCTCATGGTGTACACCTACATTATTCAATGATGTTATTACCACTAAGGTTGGTGAAGCTGGAGAAACTGGTTTACAAGCAATATTAAATTTAAGACTTGATATTGATGCACCTGCATATGCCTCTGGATTTGTTGAAGTAAAAGTCACTGTTCCAAAAGTTGGTATGATAGATGGTTATAGTAATACTTTTACATTAGAATTTACTCCTGCTTATGTTCCTCTAATTAAATCTAAACTGCCAGAAGGATATCATTATATTATTACTCCTTATAATGAAACAGTTATTCCAATAGAAATTACTAATCTCGGTAATGGAATAACAAAAGTTAGAGCTGAAATTGTAAATGCTTCAGAAAGATGGAATTTATCAATTTCTGATGTTTATTTAGATATAGGTATTACCGCTACAACTTATCTCAAAGTTACAGCTGATCATAATTTTGAGAATGAATCGATAACAATAGGATTTACACCTCAAAGGGCTCAAGGTACAGAAGTCGGAACTATTCAGTTTGTAGATTTATTTTTTGAAAATGATGGGAGTTATAAAAAAGTAGAAAAAGGACTAGAGATTGATATAACATTATTATTAATATTAATAATTATTCTTCTAATTATCATAATTATAGTTACTACTTTTAAGAACAGGTTGAAATAGCTATTCTGATTTATAGATCCTAATTTCAACCGTTTTTATCAATCCAATTAATAGTAATATTTTCACTACCACAAACCGGGCACATTATATGCCATGGTGGAACGTTCTTTTCAAAAACTATTTTGAATAAATTGAATTCCTTAGGGCAATCATTACATTTACATTCAGCTATTCTTACCATAATATTATCACATTATTATAAAAAATAATAATAGGAAACCAGGATTTGATAATGTAACCTTAGGTGCATTATCTGCCCAGACTTCAATAGTAATAATTATCTTACCTATTCCAAAGAAGATACTTGAAGATATAGAAGTATAATTATTATCTGGTAGAAGAGGTTTTGGTAAGATACCTTGTGTATTCTTCCCTAAAAGAACGAATCCCCCTTCAAATAATATCTTCCATTGGACGTTAAATGCAGTCTTATTACCAATATTTCTTATAATACCTATAAATCTAAACAGTCCCCCTAAAAAGTAAATTGTTAAATTTGTCATGCCATAAGATTCCATCAAAGGATATCTATCCTTATTGTCACAACTAGAAATAGTGTAAGAATTATCACCTATACCATCACCATCGTCATCAGTTCCATTGTAATCATCCCAGTAGTTACCACCAGATGGATAATCATTATCCCAATAGTTATTCCCATTATCGATGGCATTCTTAGAGTTATTTATTAAGTTATTATGAAAAATAGTATTATTATAACAACAATGAAGATTCATACCACTATAGATGCGACCACTATTTGAAATATTATTTCCAGATATGATGCTGTTATTAGAATGAGATAAACCTATACCAACCCAATCACTACAAATTATATTATTATCTGTTATAGTGTTATAGTTTGAATAAGCAGTTATCAACCCAAGATAATTATTTATGATAATATTGCCGTTTATTGTAATATTATTTGAATACATGAGATCTACTCCAGCACCATTATTAACAATATTGTTATTATTAATATTACTAAAATTAGATTGATAAATTGCTATCCCATATTCTCCACTTTGTATTGTAAATCCACTTATGGTTACCCAATCAGCAATTATTTTTACAACTATAACCCCATATTCAATAACTGTTGTATCCTTATTCTCACCGATTAGACTTATAGATTTATCAATAGTTAAATTTTCATAATATGGTGAACTATCATCATAGACAAAAACAGTGTCACCATCAGATGTAACATCTATAGCATCCTGTATCTTAGAATAATTATTTGGACCACTACCTCCAACATATAAGATGTTACCTCTATCAGATTTAATGATAGGTTTGTTATCTATTTGAATACCAGAGATAGAATTAAAACTTATACAAATAAACAAGATAGTAATTCCTATTGCAAGGATAGTTTTATTCATGATAATCACCTATAATATTTTGGTGGATTTGTTTAAATATTGATAATTCATTCATTGAGTTGTTTTGGTTGATATTCTAATTTATCACATTTTAATACATTTTTATATATATGATATAGAAATTCAGCATGAACATAAGTGGAAGATAAAAGAAGTAGAAATAACCATGCTTCTTCTTCCGTCTCTGCATAATACATACTTTCAAGATAATAAATTAATTTATCCGTGAGATATGTTAATCGATTATCTAATATGTCATAAAGAATAGGATAATTATTAGGTGAATTGTCATCACATCCACAACCCTCTTGACTATCAGATATTATCTTGTTATTCCCTACTTTTGACCATTCTAAAAATCCTTCAGGACCAAGGGCTCCATATGTGTCATTTGCTCTTGATTTAACTATAGCTGAACCTGCTTTATCCCAAATATGACTTACTATTATTTCTTCACCAGATGCATTATAATCGGTCCATTCCCAAGTACCATCGCCCCAGTAAATGATATATCTTACATAATCATTTTCTGGATCAGTTGCTTTAAACTTATAATTATATGGTCCAGGATCGTGTATCATTACCTTACCTTTAACAGTTGGAGCTTGTGGTGCAGTATTATTTCTAATTGGTAGACCTGCTTCTATCCATTCTATTATCCCACCACTCCAATGGTAAATTATTCCAGTAAAGTTTTCACAACAAATAAGATAACTCAACACAAGACTTCTATATCCTCCCTCACAATATATTATTATTTCTTTACCATCAAATTTGTTTGAAAAATTAGTAACACTCCCATTCCAAATATGAACTGGATTTTCAGGATAGGGAGTATCAATGAAACCTTCATTCCATTGTTCATCAGATCTAATATCTATTGGAATCTGAATACCATTAGATGTATCATTAAGAAGTTCCCATGCTTCATAAACTGTGATATTAATAACGCAATCCTCCATATTTTTATATAAATCTGATGATATTTGTAAAGAATTTTTGTTTTTTAAACCAGAAATAGGAGATAAACTCATTCCAATAAACAATACAATTATCCCTAAAACCAATCCTTTCCTTAATGAGGTGTTTTTCATATTTCTATTCCTCCCTATTTACATATTCTAATCTGATTGGAAGTATATAAATTGTATGCTATAGTTTATCATTTAATAAAATGTTTTTTTGTAATTTTATCAGATATATAAATATAGAAAAAGGAGGAAATTTGGTTTTATATCAAGTAGATTTCCACAATATATATTTATATGATTCTTATGATTCATCGGCAGATGAAAAACTTCCATATTGCTATTATCGGAGGAGGCGTGATTGGCTCAGCAATTGCATGGGAGTTATCAAAATATAAACTTAATATTGTTGTTTTTGAAAAGAGTAGCGATGTTGCATCTGGTACATCTAAAGCAAATAGTGGCGTAATACATAGTGGAATAAACTCCCCAACTGGATCCTTAAAAGCACGTTTTTGTATTGAAGGAAACAAAATATTTCAAAATCTTTCGGACAAACTTGGTTTTCAATTAAAGTGGGTAGGAAAATATATAGTTGCAAAAAACAAAGAAGAATCAAAAGAAATTGTAAAGCTTAAAAGAGTTGGTATCAATAATGGGATTTCTGGTTTGGAAATTATTGATGGAAAGGATGTTAAAAGTAAAGAACCTAATATTTCATGTTATAAAGCACTATGGGTACCAACAGCAGGAATAATATTGCCATATTCATTTACCATTTCACTTGCTGAAAACGCTGTTGAAAATAACGTTAATTTCATGTTAGAAACAGAGGTTTTAGATTTACAAAAGAAAAAGGATACTTTTTTTATCAAAACAAATAACGGGGATTTCCAATCACAAATTCTAGTAAATTCAGCAGGTATAAATTGCAGAGATATTGTTTCAATGCTGGAGGAACCAGACTTTAATGTCTATCCTTGCAGAGGAGAATATCTTGTATTAGATAAAAAATATAGTAATTTAATAAATTCTATGATTTATCCAGTTCCACCAAAAAGACTTGATGTTTTAGGAATTCATATAACGCCTACAATTGAAGGAAATATCTTACTTGGTCCAAGTGCTGAATATATCGATGATCCTTTAGATAAAAGAACTACAAAAAAAATGATGAAAACCTTATTTGATAAAGCAAAAGAACTAATCCCTTCTTTACCGGATAATTCAGCAATCAATGCATATTCAGGGATTCGTTGTAAACTTGTTTTTAAAGAAAAAGGAGGATGGAGTGATTATAGAATGGAGGAGAGTAAAAAAACACCTGGATTGATAAATTTAATTGGTATTGAATCACCAGGTCTTACAGCAGCACCAGCAATTGCAAAAGAAATAACAAAGATTGTATCAAAAAGTATTAAATTAAAAGTCAAAGAAAATTTTAAAACTTTAAAATTCCAAAATAAACGCTTTTCTGAATTATCTACAAAAGAGCAATCTAATCTGATAAGAAATGATGAAAGCTGGGGCAGGATAATTTGTAGATGTGAAAATATTACTGAACATGAAGTGATAAAAGCTCTTTCTAATCCGTTAGGAGCGCAAACATTATCTTCTGTTAAATTTCGTTGTAGGGCAGGAATGGGTAGATGTCAAGGTGGTTTTTGTACCCAACATATAGTAAGAATTATTGAAGAAAAATTCAAAATTAATATTAATAAAATTAAGTTAAAATCGAAAAATTCAAATCTATTTTATGGCAGAACTAGAGAGAAAGAAGATGATTAATCTAAATGTTGATATCGCAATAATAGGTGGTGGCCCCGCAGGACTTGCAGCTGCTGTCTCAGCTTATGAAAACGGTGCAAAAAATATAATAGTTTTAGATAGAAATGGCTGGATTGGTGGTATTTTAACTCAATGTATTCATGACGGTTTTGGTGTAGAAGAAACAGGAATTTCCTTGACTGGGCCAGAGTATGCAGATATGTATATAAAAAAATCTCAAAAATATGGTATAAAATTTATGAATGAAACTATGGTTTTACAAATTGGAAGAAATAAAACTATTAGAGCAATCAATAAGAAAGGACTGTTTGATATAAAAGCTAAATCAATAATTCTTGCAATGGGCTGTAGAGAAAAAACAAGATGGAGTGTATTGATACCTGGTGATAGGCCAAGCGGAATTTATACAGCAGGTGTTGCTCAAGCGTTCATTAACCTATATAATATAATGGTTGGAAAAAATGTTGTAATCCTTGGTTCCGGTGATATCGGTCTTATCATGGCACGCCGTTTAAAGTTTGAAGGTGCTAATGTAATTGGGGTTGTTGAAATTTTACCACATGCAAGTGGACTGCCTAGAAATGTTGTTCAATGCCTTGATGATTATGATATTCCACTTTATTTAAATCATACTGTTACATATATTAAGGGAAGAGAAAGATTAGAATGTGTCACAATTGCTCAAATCGATGAAAAAAGAAATATTATAAAAGGAACTGAAAGGGAAATTAAATGTGACACTTTACTTTTATCACTTGGTTTGATTCCGGAAAATGAGCTGTCTATGAAAGCTGGTGTTGAAATAGACAAAGTGACAGGTGGACCTATTGTAAGTCAATCCTTTGAAACAACAGTTCCTGGAATATTTGCTTGTGGGAATTGTCTTCAGGTTTATGATACAGTAGATTTACTAGCAATAGATGCAAAAAAAGCTGGTGAATATGCTTTGAATAAGACGATTACACAAGATAAAAATATCACTATACAAGCAGGTGAAGGAGTTAGGTACGTTATTCCTCAAATAATTAACAAACCAGGTAAAATACATTTTACATTGAGAGTTGAAAAAAAGATGAAAACTCCAATGTTGCATGTTATTTCGGATAAAAAAAAGATTTTTAAGAAAAAATTACCATGGGCTAATCCAGCTAATATGATTGATTTTTATTTAGATATTTCTAAAGAGATAATAAATAACAAAGATTCTATTGAGGTGAGCCTTAATGACAAATGAAAAGGATATTACTTGTATAGTATGCCCTATTGGTTGTAAAATTTTAATTAAAACAAATGGGAAACAATGTGAAATATTAAAAGGCAGTAAATGTAAAAAGGGGACTGATTATGCAAGAAATGAAGCACTTGACCCACGAAGAATGCTCACTTCTTCGATTCTTGTTAATAATGGAGAATGGCCTCTTGTTAGTGTTAAAAGCTCAAAACCAGTTCCTAAAGGAAAAGTTTTTTCAGTTTTAAAGGAAATTAAAAAAACCAAAGTTAACGCACCTGTTAAATCTGGACAGATAATAATAAAGAATGTAGCAGATACAGAAATTAATATTTTAGCAACAAAATCTATAAAAAAGTAAATTTTTTTAACCATTTTTTAGCAGATTTTAAATATAACTATAAGATACAAAAATTGCATAGTTTAATATAATTAACACTAATTAATTTGGGGTGATATTAATGAGTATCACAGATTTGACTTCTATGGGGGAGCCACAAACTGAGTTAAGAAAAGAAATAAATGATCGATTATGTAAACTTCAGGATGAGATTTCTGACTACTGTTATCAGTGTGGAAAATGTACATCCGGTTGTGAAGCTCATAAGCTTTTAGAACTTGAACCTCATAAAATTGTAGCACTTCTAAAAAGGGGTCTTATTGATGAGATGGTTAACTCTGATGTTATTTGGACGTGTATGAGTTGTTTTAAATGTCGTGAACGTTGCCCTCAAAAAATTGCACCAGTAGAAATTTTATTTGCATTAAAAAACATGGCAGTTGCAAGTGGAAAACAGATACCTGGTAACTATACAGCATTACTTCAATCAGTATTATCTATTGGCCTGCTTCAAGATATTAAGAGTGTTACAACACGAGATAATAAAACTTTGAACAGATCAGATATTGGTCTACCGGATATATCTAAACCAACTGATCCAACAAAATTTCAGATGATGATATCAAAAATCGCTATTGAAAAGGTATAGTGGGGTTTTTTTTATGAAGAAATATGGACTTTATCCTGGCTGTGTAATGCCAACAGAACAATATGCATTGGAAAAATCAATAAGGGAAGTATTACCATATCTTGATATTGAAATCGTTGATTTGAAAGGTTTTTCATGTTGCGGTGAACCTCTTAAAAGTGTAAATCAAATGATGACATTAACACTTTCAGCAAGAAATCTGGCGATTGCTGAAAAAGAAGGATTGGACCTTTTGGTTCCTTGTCCAATGTGTCATTTAGCGCTCAGTGATTGTAAACGTATTCTTGATACAGATCCAGCTATGAATCAAAAAATCAATAAATTTCTTGAAGATGAAGGATTGAAATATACTGGGAAGTCAAGTATATATCATACGGTTGAAATGTTACACAATATTGTTGGAATTGAGAAAATAAAAGAAAAAGTAAAAAAGCCATTAATAGAACTCAAAGTTGCAACTCATTATGGATGCCATCTTTTTAGACCTAGTGAGGTCGGAAGGCCAGTTGATTCTGAAAACCCACAAGAAATAGAAAACATTCTTAAAGCAATAGGAGCAAACCCAATTGATTATCCTGAAAAACTTGAATGTTGCGGAGGTCTTTTAAATGCAAATCTTCCAGAATCGGCCTTAACAAAGACTGGTCAGAAACTTCAGAAGGTTCAGGAACAGGGTTTTGATGTTTTTATAGATGTATGCCCCTGGTGCCATCGTCAATATGATTCAAAACAAAAAAAAGCAGGTGAAACAGTTGCAGCAAAACTTGAAATGCCTGTTTTGTATCTGACACAACTTTTGGGTCTTTCATTTGGAATTTCTGAAGAAAAAATTGGCCTTAATCTAAATCTAAGTCCTGTTGACAAACTAAAACTTGGAGGTAAATAATATGAGTAATAGAATTGGAGTTTTTGTTTGTCACTGTGGCATTAATATTGCATCAACAGTTGATGTAAAAGATTTGGTAAATTATGCAAAAGCCTTGGATAAGGTAATTGTCAGTAAGGATTACAAATATATGTGTTCAGATGTTGGTGCAAACCTTATCAAAGATTCAATTAAGAAGGACAAACTCGATGGTATTGTCATTGCATGTTGTTCACCTCGTATGCATGAACATACATTCCGTGGAGTTGTTGAAGCAGGGGGAGTTAATGCATTTAATCTTGAGATTTCAAATATTCGTGAACAATGTTCATGGGCTCATGATGATAAAGAACTTGCAACCTCAAAAGCAAAAGCACTTATCCGTGGTGCTGTTGCAAAAGCAAAACTTTTAGAACCCCTTGAATCCTCAAAGATAAAAGTTGTTCCTGAAGCACTTGTAATTGGCGGGGGTATCTCAGGCATTCAAGCCGCACTTGACCTAGCTGAAGAAGGTCATAAAGTCTATCTTGTTGAGAAATCTCCTAGCATTGGTGGACGTATGGCTCAACTTGATAAAACATTTCCAACACTTGACTGCTCCAGCTGTATTTTGACACCAAAAATGATGGAAGTAGCCAATAACCCCAATGTTGAACTACTTACTTACTCAGAGATTGTTAGCGTAGATGGAAGTATAGGAAATTATACTGTTAAAATTAAAAAGAAAGCAAGATACGTAGATATTGATAAATGTACAGGATGTGGAGATTGCATTGCAGCTTGTAGACTGAAAGGTCGAATTTCAAGTGAGTTTGATGAAGGGATGGGAAAGCGAAGTGCAATTTATCTTCCTTTTCCACAGGCAATCCCATTAAAATGTACAATAGATAATGAACATTGTTTGTTACTTACCAAAGGAAAATGTGGAACAGGGCCGCTATGTGTTGAATCCTGTGAAGCTGGTGCAATTGATTTCAAACAAAAAGACAAAGAAATCGATGTTAACGTTGGTGCAATTATTGTTGCGACTGGTTATGATCTACTTGATCCCCAATCATTGTATGAATATGGTTATGGTAGATCAAAAGATGTAATTACCTCACTTCAAATGGAACGTTTAATCAGCTCATCAGGTCCAACTACTGGAGAAATCTTACGTCCCTCAAATGGCGAAAAACCAAAGAGCATTACATATATTTTATGTGTAGGTTCAAGAGATGAGACACAATGTTCGTGGTGCTGTCGCATTGGTTGCATGAGTGCATTAAAACATGTTTATCTATTAAAAGAAAAACTCGGGGATGATATCGAAATAAACATTTGCTATACAGACATTCGGAGTTTCGGAAAAGGTTATGAGGAATTTTATAGAAATATCCGTGGTATGAATACAAACTTTTTCCGAGGTCGCCCGTCCGAAGTAAGAAACGAAAGGAGCCATCTGTCAATTGATATTTTTGATACAACTACAAATAAACTCTTTGAAATAAAGACTGACCTGGTTGTTTTGGTCCCAGCACTTGTACCTAGAGCAGATGCTGGAGATTTTGCTCGCCTCCTTCGTATATCTCAAAGTGCAGATGGATTTTTATTAGAAGCCCATCCTAAACTAAGGCCCATTGATACATTTACTGGTGGTATATTTATAACAGGTTGTTGTCAGGGTCCAAAGGATATCCAAGATTCAGTAGCCCAATCAAGTGGTGCTGCCGCTCGTGCAGCAAATATATTATCTAAAAAAGAACTTGAATCTGAACCATTGATATCCTGTGTGGAGGAGGATTTGTGTTCTGGTTGCAGTACATGTATATCTGTTTGTGCATACAGTGCAATAGAGCTTGTAAAAGATGATGATAAATCACATGCAAAGGTTAACGAAGCTCTATGCATGGGTTGTGGTGCATGTGTGGCATCATGTCCGTCAGGTGCAATGCAGCAACGTGGTTATAAGGATAAACAATTGAAACCAATGATTGAAGAAACCCTTAAAAAATAGTTTTAAATCCCTCAAATCATTTCAATTAATAATGGGAGAAACTAGAAACCTTCTTTCAAACTACTTTGAAATTTTAGAAGAAAATAGGATTGCTAAATACCTGCAATGTAAAGATATACCTGTCTCTTTTAAAATAACAGACTCTACTGATAATTTATGGAAAATGCACGATAAAATTACTAAAAATATAAAACTTGTCGATTTTGAACCTAAACAATCACTTCTTGATTTAAAAATTGAGCTTTCTTCAAGAATCTTTAATAATTGTTGCTTTTGTGAAAGAAGATGCGGAGCAGATAGAACAAAGAACTCTGGACATTGCAGTGTAAAGCAACCCCATATTGCATCAGAATTTTTACATATTGGTGAAGAAAGAGTTCTTGTTCCATCTCATACAATCTTTTTTTCAGGATGTACTTTTAACTGTGTTTTTTGTCAGAATTGGGATATTAGCCAAAATGATAGTGGTATATATGTAAAACCTTACAGACTAGTTGAAATTATTCAAAATAGAAAAATGCAAGGGTCTAGAAATGTAAATTGGGTAGGTGGAGATCCAACCCCTAATTTACATTACATTTCAAAAGTTTTAAAAATATGTAATGAAAATATTCCACAGGTTTGGAATTCAAATATGTATTGTTCAACTGAGACTATGGCTCTGCTTAACAATGTAATTGATTTGTATCTTACAGATTTTAAATATGGAAACGATAAATGTGCAAAACGTTTGTCAAATGTTAATAACTATTTAGAGATCATAAAAAGAAATCATAAAATTGCAACCGAAAATGGAATGATGATAATACGTCATCTTGTTATGCCAAATCATGTGGATTGTTGTTCAAAACCTATATTGGACTGGATAGCTGATAATTTATCAAACGCCGTTGTCAATGTAATGTCTCAATACAGACCTGAATACAAAGCATATGATTATCAAGATATCTCTAGGTCTATATCTATGGATGAATTTTTAAAGGCAAAAGATTATGCTGAAGAACTAAATATTCATCAAGTATGATTTGTTTAGCAACTATCTCCTTCTTTTTTTGGGAAAATATAATTCCTTATCGAAAGTATTGCTCTTAATATCCATTCAGTAAATATTATAAGCAATAAAAATTGAATTATCAGATTAATGAAATCAGGCAGCAAATTGATTCTATCACCTACACTCTCAATTGAGAAGTAAGAAGAATCTACTAAAAATATACCAAGTATTGCAAATGGCAACATTTTTGCTACATCCTTTGATAAATCCTCTGTATAGTATGCGGTAATTCTTATTGCTAGAACTAAAACAAAAGCTGTATACAATATCTGTGAAATATCAATTGTATTTGTTAAAAAGATAAGTATGAGAGAAAAACCAATGAAAAATAGCATAGCTATTACTGGAAAAACAAACATATATTTTAAAATACCTACTGCTTTACCGTGTTTTCTCTCACTAGGTTTAAAGCAATCCCTTCTTGCAATATATCTATAAAAGTGATAGATAATTATTGAGTAAATTGCTATCATTATCATTATTGAAAAAAGCCATGTAAATAGCGATAGATCTCCACTTAGTATTTTTTCAATAGAAAATCTTCCTAAAAGATTATTAATTCCTATATCTAATCCAAAAGCCATATTTCAATCTCCTCACTATTTAATAGTAATAAATTATTACTTTATAAATTCAATTAAAAATAATTAAATCATTTTACAAAATAAAAACCTAGATCATCTTTTTCGATTTTTAATTTTTCTTTAGGTAACTTTGGTAATTTTTTTAAATTTATTCAAAATATATACTCAATTTTTAAAGATTAAAATTATTTTTTTAATTTTATCTATAAATTTCCAAGTAAGTCTATTGTTAATATTTAAAAGTATAAATTACGTCAATTGTCTATTGGTTTTAAGGCAAAATTTATATATCCATATTCCTTTATCTTATTCCGAGCGGCTAAGCAATTATTTTTAAGTGTCCTCACCGGAACCTTATTAGATTGCTTACCCACTCGTAAATTTTATATTTTCAGTTATTCAACTTTTTAATTTGTCTTTCAATGTTTCAATCCAAGATGGAAGACCTTCTACAGTTCTAATCATTGAATTTTTAGCAAAGGTACTACGGTAGTAAATATTGCAGTTTACCCGCCCTTCCAAATTTTTTTTTATAGCATGACAAAGATAGCCCCCTCTTCTATCCCAATCTGTAAGAATAATAATTTCTTTATAACTGTCTGCTAGGTGATCACAAAAATCTGTAATTGAAATACCTTTGTTTAGACTAACAATAGTTCCATTGATATCAAGTTTACGTAATGCTTCTATATCTTTTTCACCTTCAACAATTATCGGGATTTTTTTATTGTCCTCATTTAATTCAGATAATGCTTTTTGAATATCCTCCAGGGTTTTTTTATAATCCATTTAAGGTCCCCTTTAACCTCTCTGAAATTTCATTTACTGTAGTTCCTTTCACAAGAATTGTTTTGAATCTATTTTTACTTCCAGAAATAATATAAACATCCTTTATTGGTTTATCAATAAAGTTTGCAACAGTTTTTATTACTTCCTTATTAGCCTTTGCCTCTTTTGCAGGAGCTTTCACTTTTATTTCAATACAATTACGCCATTTATTGAACCCTGCTGGAAAAAGGATGGTTTTTGCTCCTGGAGTTACAAAAAGATTAATGGTGGCACCATCTTTATGTTTCTTCACAACTTTACTAATTTTTTCCATAAAGTCTGGTACCATTTAATATTTTATTTGTTTAAATAATTGTTGAATATATCTCTGCAGCGTAATTCTTTTGCAATTTATGCGTTGATAACAGCTAGGGCATCTATTGCTGCATTGAAAGTGGGACTGGGACGCATTGCCTTTGTTACCATATCTGGGTCTGGTTTGTAGTAACCACCTAGGTCAACTGGTTTTCCTTGGGCTGCGTTCAACTCATCGATTATCTTTTCCTCGTTTTCCTCAAGGTCTTTAGCTAATTTTTTAAACCTTGCTTGAAGGTCGGTATCCTTTGTTTGCTCAGCAAGTGCCTGTGCCCAATACATTGTTAAATAGAAATGACTGCCTCTGTTATCTAGTTCATTGACCTTTCTTGAGGGAGACTTATTGTTTATTAAAAATTTGCTGGTTGCTTGGTCAAGGGCTTCTGCTAATACTGTGGCTTTTTTGTTATTTGTTGTATTACTCAGGTGTTGTAAAGATACTGAAAGAGCAAGGAATTCACCTAGCGAGTCCCACCTTAGATGGCCCTCCTCCTGAAACTGTTGAACATGCTTGGGTGCTGATCCACCTGCTCCGGTTTCGTATAATCCACCACCTTTCATTAAAGGAACAATTGAATACATTTTCGCACTTGTTCCAACCTCAAGGATAGGAAATAGATCTGTCAAATAATCACGCAGTACATTTCCTGTTACAGAAATTGTATCTTTTCCCTCTTTCATACGTTTTATTGAGAATCGTGTAGCTTCAACTGGAGACATAATGTGTATCTCTAAACCTTTAGTGTCATGATTTTTTAAATAAAGGTTGACCTTTTTTATAAGCTCAGCGTCATGCGCCCTATTTTTATCTAGCCAAAAGACAGCTGGTGACCCAGTTGCTCTTGCTCTGTTAACAGCTAATTTAACCCAATCTTGGACTGGAAGGTCTTTAACCTGACACATACGCCAAATATCGCCTTCTTCAACGGTATGCTCAAGCATTGTTTTTCCTGAAGCTGAAACAACACGGACCTTTCCGTCTCCTGGTATTTGAAAAGTCTTATCATGTGACCCGTATTCTTCTGCCTTTTGTGCCATAAGTCCAACATTTTGAACAGTTCCCATTGTAGTTGGATCAAATGCTCCGTTCTTTTTACAAAAGTCGATTACCTCTTGATAAACTCCAGCATAACTACTATCAGGTATTACAAATTTAGTGTCATGAAGCTTGCCATCCGAACCCCACATCCTACCTGAATTTCGGATTGCTGCAGGCATAGATGCATCAATTATTGTATCACTTGGTACATGTAGATTTGTAATTCCCTTATCAGAGTTTACCATTGCAAGTTTTGGTCTTTTTTTGTAAGTTTCTTTGATATCCGCTTCGATTTCCTGTCTTTTTTTATCTGGTAGTGTCTTTATTTTAGCATAAAGATCCCCAAGTCCATTGTTAGGACTTACACCAAGTTCTTTGAATGTGGATTTATGTTTTTCAAAAACATCTTTGAAAAAGACTGATACAACATGACCAAATATTATCGGGTCAGACACTTTCATCATTGTAGCTTTTAAATGAACAGAGAATAAAACATCCTTATCTTTAGCATCTTTTATTTGCTCTTCAAGAAATTTACGTAAGCCACGCTTTCTCATGATTGTTGCATCTATTATTTCTCCGTCAATTAGTGTAAGCTTTTCTTTAAGTAACTTTATATTACCGTTTTTATCGATGAACTCAATTTTTGCATCTCCAGATGTTTCTTTTATAATGGTTGTAGATTTTTCATTTGATCTAAGATCATTACTGCTCATATGAGCAACATGTGATTTCGAATCTTTTGTCCATTCTCCCATAGGATGTGGATTTTGTTTTGCATAATTTTTAACAGGTCCAGGGACCCTTCGATCTGAATTTCCTTCTCTTAATACTGGATTTACTGCACTTCCTTTAATCTTGTCAAATCTAGCTTTGATTTCTTTTTCTTTTTCGTTTTTTGGCTCTTCTGGATAGTCAGGGATGTTATAGCCCTTCCCTTGTAACTCTTTAATTGCTGCTTTCAACTGTGGAATTGATGCACTTATACATGGAAGTTTTATTACATTTCCCTCGGGTTTCTTTACAAGCTCACCTAGCTCGGCTAAATCATTTGGCTGTCTTTGATTCTCATTTAAGTAATCAGGAAAATTTGCTATAATTCTTCCTGCAAGTGAAATATCCTTTGTTTCAACATTAACTCCTGCTGCTTCAGTGAATGCTTTGACAATTGGAAGAAAAGAGTAAGTAGCTAAAGCTGGCGCTTCATCAACTTTAGTATAAATGATCTTTCCAACATTATTACTCATCTGAATCCTTCTCCTTTCCTTTAATTATCTAATTTTCTCTGGTTTATCAGGCATCATATATGAAATATCATCCCAAGGATGTCTATAAAGTCTGGATTTCAAACGTTTCTGATCCATTATATGTCCCATGAAACCAATGGATCTTCCAAGTACAAAGAAAGCATTTAGAATGCCTAGATCAACAAACTCACGTACTTGTTCTCTGCTATATCCAATTCCTCTTAACATATCGCAAGATAATACTCCTATACAACCATCTACATTTAATATCAGATTGTTTCTTTTAGAAGTTGTTAGTTTTTCTACACTTAGCGCATAATCAAGAGTTTCTGTTATTGGAAAGTTTTTCTTTGCAAAATCTTTCATAATTGTAACTCTGACATCTGGATTTGTTACTGATTTAATTCTATGACCGATCCCTTGTATGTTAACATTTTGACTTTTCATATCCTTTACCATAAATTCTGGCTTTGCTCCACTATATAGATATTTTGTAAAGTGATCTGCAGATCCTTGTACAGCTCCACCAAATCTAGGGCCAATTGTTAGAAGTCCACTGACAAGTGAAGAAATTAAATCTTTTCCAGCTCGTGCTGCAATAATAGAGTTATGTGCACCAGATACAGCTGGTCCATGATCAGCAGTTAGTAGTACTACTCTTTCTACAAACTCTCGTGCCCATGGTGGTAGATTTTTCTTAAACCATAGCAGACCAATTACTCCACCAAGACCCCATTTTTCTTCAAATATCTTACTTATTTTAACTCCACAATATCGAAGCTCCTCACCACGATCATCAGAAATTGTACTAATAAAATTGGCAGGTCGTCTAATTACTCCCTGTTTAAGTGCTACAGCATAATCAAGTGGTATAACTGGAGGTTCAACATCTGGTATTGGTTTATGTTTACCGCTTTTCACAAGTTTATCATAGGCCTTTTTAATTTGTTCATCAAAGTCATCAAAACTATTTGGAACGTACGCGCCAGCTTCCTTGAGTGCCTTGTTTTTGGCATCAGCTGTCTCCATATCAGCTCCTGCTCTGGCTCCAGCATGGCCAAATTGCACTTCAGCTGGAAAAACCTTTGAGCATGTCCCAATACACCAGGCAACAACTGGTTTTTTGATCTTTCCTTTTTTCATTGCCTCAACGACTACATATTCATCAGTTCCACCTACTTCACCAAGCAAAACCATCAATTTGATATCAGGATTAGCTTCGTATCTAATCATATGATCAATAAAGGTAGAGCCTGGATATCTGTCACCACCAATTGCAACTCCCTCATAGACTCCATCTGTATTCATTGCAATAATATTGTTTAACTCATTTGATAGACCACCTGATTTTGAAACATAAGCAACACTCCCTTGCCTATGAAGCTTTGATGCAACAATATTGTCAAGCATTCCTGCGGTATTGCCGATTCTGAATCCACCCGCAGAAATACCTCCTACTGTCGCAGGTCCAATTATCCATTTATTTTTATCCTTTGCAATTTTAATCAGTTCCTTGGTTCTATTTTCAGGTACACCTTCCGCAATTACTGCAACTGTTCGAATAGTTGTTGATAAAAGCGCTTCTTTTGTTGTAGGATAAGCTGATCTAAAACTTGCAAAGTTTACCATGAAATCTGCTTGTGGATATAGTTTGGTTGTTTCCTCAAGTGTTCTATACATAGGTATTAGTATTTCTTTTGTTCCCCAGAAACATTGATGAAAACCTTCACGAGTTGGATTTACAATTGCAACAACTGATGGTTCCTCACGTCTGCATATATAATCAAAATCAAGCATTCTTTGTATTGCTCTTTGCTGATAGCCAAAAACTATTGCTTTTGTATTTTTATCCATTAAAATATAATCTGGTCTTTTCCCAGATTTTTTAACAACTTGTTTTTTTGATTTTGTTTTTGTCATGGTTACAGTCTCCATTTATTTACCCTCCAAAGCCATATTTACAATACGAGTCATATGTGTCTCAGGACCATAAACATCAATTGGAACTCCAAGTTCCTTACCTAGGTCCTTCATTATACGTAAACCCTCTTGGTAATTAGGTCCCCCTCGCCTAACATATATTTTTACCTTGGTATCTTTGAGTTTCTTCTTATAATCTCTAAGTGCCATGGTAATTCCAGTAAATGTCTTTGCAACATCTGTGAAATTGGCTATTCCACCACCGACTAGTAAAAATTTTGGACGCCCTTTCGGATCTTTTTCTCTGGTCATTAAATCAAGAATGGTTTTTGCATACTCATAGGTTAAATCAGTCGTAGGATTTCCGCTATATTCACCATAATTTGCTAGTTCATCACGGTATCCAAGATCAACAATTGTATCAGTATAAATTACACTTCCTCCTCCTCCAGCAACCATTGTCCATACCCGACCTTTCGGGTTTAACACGGTAAGTTTAAGTGATGCACCACTTTTTTCATCCATCATTTTTATGTACTCTTCCTCTTTAGACAATTTTCTTCCAAATGGTGCTGGAAAAGTTATATCTCCCCATTTACCACTGCTTTCAAAGTGACCAGTATCATCAAGTCTTGCAACTAAATCTAGTGGTACAATATTTTTACCAGTTACAACAAATGGATTTATCTCAAGATATGCATAATTTAGTTCTCTGTAAAACTTGAACAGTCCCTTTATGAAATCTGCAAACATCTTTTTATGTTCTTTTGGAGTATCCTTTGGAAGTTTATTTTCAATATTTACTTTATCAACATTTTCATCTATTCCAATCTGTATCTCTGCAACTGTTTTCCAAACCGATTCTATATCTACTCCTCCATGATTTGAGAAATATATTGTATCTCCTTCACGATTGCTTTTTATTGCGACGTAATATTCACCCTTATGTGCAACATACGGTTCGATAATAAAATGCGTAAGTGTACCTGTAACTTTTCCAACTTTTGTATCTTTGCCCATTCGTTCTTTTATCCATTTTTTTGCCTCTGCAAAAGTTGCATTTGCTTTTATTAGACCGTGCTTTCCTCGTTTTCCAAATAGTTGATCAGGTTTTACAACCAACTTTTCATCCATTAACCATTTATACTTTTTAGGAAGATCCTCAAGTTTTGTTTTTGGATCCACAAGCACGATTTTTCCAGGATAACTAAACCCTTTACCAAAATATTCTGTCCAATATTTTGAAAGCATTTTTTTCCCATCAAATTCTCTTATTCCTCTTTGTGCCATATTTCTTCTACCTCACATTTTTATTTAGATTTATTTTTCATATATGCAAGTGTACCACCTGCAAGTATTATCTCTCGTTGTCTATCTGAGAGATTATAATTAACTTCAAATTCAACTCCTTTTGTCTTGTTTTTCACTTTTAAAGTTTCACCATTTTGAATAACGTCCTTTACATTTGGAATTTCTAAATCATCGCCCTGCTCTATCTTATTATAATCACTTTCGTTTTTGAACGTCAATGGAATTATTCCAAAATTAATGAGATTTGCAGTATGAATTCTTTCAAATGATTTTGCAATAACTGCTTTTGTACCCATATACATTGGACATAATGCTGCATGTTCTCTAGATGAACCCTGTCCATAGCTTAATCCTGCAACAAAAATGTTTGATTTTCCACTATCACGAATCTTCTTTGCACGCTCATAGAAATTTGAATCAACAATTTCGAATAAAAATTCCGAATATTTAGGAACATTTGATCTATATTTCATTTTACTGCCTGCAGGAATGATATGATCTGTGGTAATTTGATCCTCGACTTTTATCGTTACTTCCCCAGATATTGAATCAGGCATTGGTAAAGCTGCAGGAGGATCACCAATATTTGGTCCACGAGATATCTTTATATGATCTGGATGTTCTGGTGGATAGATAAACATACTATCATCAATGTAGAATTCTTTTGGCATTTGAACGTTAGGATATTTAATACCCTTCTTCTCTAGGTCTCGTGGATCAGTCATCTTGCCTGTGATTACTGCTGCTCCAGCAGTCTCCGGGCTTACAAGATATGCTTGAGCACTTTTTGTCCCAGATCGTCCTAAGAAATTTCTGTTACTTGTTCTAAGAGATACTGCATCTGTTTTCGGTGATTGACTATTGCCAATACAAAAACCACAGGCAGATTCTGCAATTCTTGCACCAGCAGATATTAAATCAGTTAATCCACCATCTCTTGTAATGTTTTCAAGAACTTGTTTTGAACCAGGTGCAATTACGAAACTTACATTTGGATGGGCTTTTTTGCCTTTCAGGATTTTTGCAACTGTCATTAAATCCTTATATGATGAGTTTGTACAACTTCCAAGACAAACCTGATCAACATCAAGTCCTTCAAGTTCTTTGACTGTTTTAATATTTCCTGGACTATGTGGATATGCTGCTAATGGGACAATTGAACTTAAATCAAGATCAATTACTTTTTCGTATTTTGCATCTGAATCAGGTTTTAGTTCAGTCCAGTCTTTTTCTCGATCTTGAGCTTTTAAAAAAGCTTTTGTTGTTTCATCACTTGGAAAAACAGAGGTTGTAACACCACACTCGGCACCCATATTTGTAATAGTGGCCCGTTCAGGAACTGAAAGTGTTTTCACACCTTCTCCACCATATTCAAAAACACAACCAACATTACCTTTTGTAGTAAAAATTTCAAGCATTTTGAGAACAACATCTTTTGCTGCACACCATGGTTTAAGTTTTCCTTTTAGATTTATTTTAATTACTTTTGGACAGGTAAGATAAAATGGTCCACCTGCCATAGCAACAGCTACATCAAGACCACCTGCACCAATTGCAACCATTCCAATTCCACCGCCAGTTGGTGTATGAGAGTCTGATCCAAGTAATGTTTTACCTGGTTTTCCAAAACGCTCTAAATGGACTTGGTGACAAATCCCATTTCCAGCTCGGGAATAAATAATCCCATATTTTGCTGCTACACTTTGAAGGTACTTGTGATCATCTGCATTTTCAAAACCAATTTGTACAGTATTATGGTCAACATAACTTACAGATAACTCGGTTTTTACTTTTGGAGCACCCATAGCTTCAAATTGTAGATAAGCCATTGTACCAGTAGCATCTTGTGTCAATGTTTGATCAATTTTAATTGCGATTTCTTTACCTGGTTCCCACTTACCTTCTACAATATGTTTTTCAAATATTTTTTGAACTATACCTTTTCCCATTTGAATAGACCTCCCCACTAGATATAAAATAGTCTTATAGGGTAGTATTTGTAATAAAGAATTACTACTTAAATTATTTGTATTAATTGTACAAAAATTCTTATACTATAAATTTATTCAGGCAATTCCCGGTATGTAAAAATATAGGGAGGAAAAGCTTATGATGATAATTGTTAGAATGTATCCAAAAACAGATTTAAATAGAATTTGGAACTATGTTGAAAATGTAATTGCAAAAGAATCTTCAGCTGTTGTGACGCCTTTATATTCTGCACAACTAGAAGGAATGATGAGTGTTGGTGTAATATTTGATGTTAAAGATCCAGACAATATTGCACATTTCCTAACAGAAACTCTAAAAGATTTTGATGAATGCCATCATACTAGAACAATTTCTCTTATGAAACCAGTATTTTTCCCAATTCCAAAAAAGAAACCAGAAAATATGCAAAGATATATTATAAGAATCTATACACATCCAAAGAATTACAAGGAAATTTACAATTATCTGATAAATTACAAATATCCATTTAACCTCTTCCCAATTTATGTGTCATATTCCTTGGGGGATGAGGATATTGTAATGAATGTTGCTGCAGATTCAAAACAAACAGTTCACAATTTCTTAAGAGAGAAAATCCGAATTATGGATGGCGTAGACTCTTCATCATTTTATCCTGTTGTGAAATCAAAACGTTTTGCTCCACTTGCAGAATTAATAAAAGTCCAACAAAAGCATCTAGCAGAGCAAGCTAAAAAAATACCTAAAAGTGAAATGGATGAACATTTTGACTTTGTTGAGGATTTCGAAGAATATGCGTTATTAACAGGTGCATTTCCAAGAGACTTAGAATGAAGATGTAATCATATATAATGACTATTAAAATTTGGATGGGTAAAATATGGCGGAAGAAGATATAACTGTATTACTTGATGAAAAACGAATCTTTTCACCAAAAGAAGATTTTGTTAAACAAACAAATGTTAAGCAGTGGATGGATAAACATAACATAGAAAATCTTGATGATCTATATAATAAAGCAAAGGATTGGGAATGGTTTTGGAACGAAATCTCAAATGAGTTTGTTGAATGGTACAAGCCATATACAAAGCTTGTTGAGTGGGATCCTCCATCAGTAAAATGGTTTATCGGAGCTAAATATAATATTGTACATGATGCACTTGATAAACACGTTAAATCCTGGAGAAAAAATAAGGTTGCTTTTATTTTTGAAGGCGAACCTGGCGATGTACAAAAATTAACATACAACGACCTTTATATAGAAGTTAATAAACTTGCATGTGCTCTAAAAAAAATAGGTGTAAAAAAAGGTGACCGTGTCGGCATTTATTTACCAATGATTCTTGAACTTCCTATTGCAATGTTAGCATGTGCAAAAATTGGCGCTATTCATTCTGTAGTATTTTCTGGTTTCAGTGCTCTTGCATTTCGTGATAGGGTAAACGATTGTAAAGCAAAAGTTGTTATTACATGTGATGGTTTTTGGCGACGAGGCCGAAGGGTATATTTAAAAGAACAAGCAGATGTAGCACTGGAAGAAGCTCCTAGTGTAAAAAATGTAATTGTTTGCAAACGTACTGGAGATGGTGTTCCTTGGACTGCAGGTAGAGACGTATGGTGGCATGACATTACTTTTAACTCTCCAAAAGAATGTGAAACCGAAAAACTTGATGCAAACGATCCTTTATTTTTCTTATATACCTCTGGAACTACAGGTAAACCAAAGGGTATTATTCATGCACATGGCGGATATGCAGTTGGCACTGCTTATACTTTAAAATGGGTATTTGATATGAAAGATGAGGATATCTGGTGGTGTGCCGCTGACATAGGTTGGATTACAGGGCATTCTTATATAGTATATGCACCCTTGATTTTGGGTGCCACCTCGGTATTGTATGAAGGTGCACCTAACTGGCCAGAACCTGATCGTTGGTGGAAACTTATTGAAAAATATAACGTTACACTTCTTTATACTTCACCTACTAGTATCAGATTATTTATGAAATATGGGGAAGAATGGGTAAAGAAACATGACTTGAGCACACTTCGTCTTCTTGGATCAGTTGGTGAACCCATTAATCCAGAAGCTTGGATTTGGTACTATAAAAATATTGGAAATGAAAAATGTCAGATTATGGATACTTGGTGGCAAACTGAAACAGGGCATTTCGTAATTTCTCCATTACCTATCACCCCATTAAAACCTGGTTCTGCTACAAGACCATTGCCAGGACTGGGAGCAGATGTAGTAAATGAAGAAGGTAAACCTATTCAAAATGCAGGTGGCAATCTTGTATTAACGCACCCATGGCCGGGTATGCTTCGTGGTATATATAAAAATCCTCAAAGATATAAAGAAACCTATTGGAGTAAATTTAAGGATATATACTTGGCTGGAGATGTAACTAGAAAAGATGATGATGGATTCTTCTGGGTACAAGGACGTGCAGATGATGTTCTTAATGTTTCAGGACATAGAATAGGAAACTCTGAGGTGGAATCAGCATTGGTAAGTCATCCTTTAGTTGCTGAAGCAGCAGTTATTGGAAAACCGCATTCATTAAAGGGAGAATCAATTACTTCTTATGTTGTACTTAAAGGTAATATTACCCCATCTGAACAACTACGTAAAGAACTTCGAGAACATGTAGGAAATGAAATGGGTAAAATTGCTCGCCCTGACGAGATATGGTTTGTTAATGATGTACCTAAAACTCGTAGTGGAAAAATAATGCGAAGGGTAATTAGATCAAAAGCTTTAGGAAAAGAGGTTGGAGACATTTCAACATTGGCAAACCCAGAAGCTGTTGAGGAAATCGGTAAGGCTAAATAATTCTTTTTTTTTTTTTAATAATCCAACAACTGTTAAATATTGCATAATAGTTTTACTCGCAGAACTATCGGGAGGATTAATTAAAGATAATTAAAAAACGAGGGATAAATAATGGATACTGTAGATATTGAAAAAGGAATAGTTGAACTTATTAGAAAAGCTGAAACAGATTTACCAAAAGATGTAGTAGAATCTTTAAAAAAGGCTTACGAAATCGAAGAAGGAGTTGCAAAAACTCAGATTGAAGCTATATTAAAAAATATAGATCTTGCAAAAAAAACCAAGCGTCCAATGTGTCAAGATACTGGGATTCAAACCTTTTTTGTATCAGTTGGAATAAATTTTCCAAATATTAACAAATTAAAGGATATTATCATAAATGGAGTAAGAAGAGGCACAAAAGAAATTCCATTACGCCCAAATACAGTTGATCCTTTTACTGGAGAAAATCATAAGGATAACACAGGTGATCAAATACCTTATATTACATGGGATTTTGTTAAGGGTAGCGATGTTCATATAACTGCCTTACCAAAAGGGGGTGGAAGTGAAAACATGAGCAAATTAGGGATGCTTAAACCTGGTGTTGGAATTGAGGGTGTTAAGGACTTTGTTGTTAGTGAGATGATCAAAGCTGCAGGTAATCCTTGTCCTCCAACAGTTGTTGGTGTTGGTATAGGAGGTGGAGCAGATTTATCATTAAAATTAGGAAAAAAAGCACTGTTAAGACCTATTGGTAAGCGTCATGAGGATAAAAAAATAGCAAAAATTGAGGAGGAATTAATTAAAAGAATCAATGATAGCGGAATAGGTCCTATGGGTCTTGGTGGTAAAACAGCGGTATTGGATGTTCATATTGAGAAAGCTCATAGACATCCAGCAAGTTTGCCTGTTGGTATCGCAGTTCAATGTTGGGCAGATAGAAGATCACATATGATAATTCATAGTGATGGTACTTGGGAGGTGAAATAAATGGAATATCATCTCAATTTGCCAGCAGATAAAGATGAAATTAAAAAGTTAAAGATAAGAGATGTCATATATGTAACAGGGAAAATATTTACTGCAAGAGACGAGGCACACCATATGATGCTTAAGGCTGATAAAATCCCTTTTAATCCGTCTGAGATGGCACTCTTTCATTGTGGACCTCTTATGAAAAAAGAAAATAATAAATGGCAGGTGGTTTCAGCAGGTCCAACAACAAGTTCTCGTATGGAGATATTTGAGGATAAATTCCTTGAAAAATTCGGCACAAATATCATTATCGGTAAAGGCGGAATGGGCGAAAGAACCGAGAAGGCATTACAGAAATTTACTGGGGTATATACTGCCTATACTGGTGGTGCAGGGGCACTTGCTGCCGATAAAGTTGAAGAAGTATTAGGTGTTTATTGGCTTGAAGAACTAGGTATGCCTGAGGCTGCTTGGATATTTAAAGTAAAAGAATTTGGGCCATTAGTAGTTGCAATAGACTCGCATGGAAAATCCATATATAAGGAATTAAAAAAATAATTCCTAAAAAGGTGATATGATTGGATATTGATTTATCAATTGATCCAAAAGAGGTTATAACTGTTATTAAGGATTTTATTAGAATATATGTTGAGAATTCAAAAAGTAAAGGAGTGGTGTTAGGTCTATCAGGTGGTGTTGATTCGGCAGTCACTGCAATTATATGTAGAGATGCCTTGGGCAAAAAAAACGTTAACTGTCTTTTTTTACCAGATGATACAACGCCTGAATCTGATTTTAAACATTATGAGTTAATTGTTAAAAAATTTGGTTTAAAAAGTAAAAACAAGGATATCTCATCAACTGTTAAAGAAATTAGTCAAAACTGTATCATAAAACCAGATAAATATGCTCTTGCAAATGTAAAGGCAAGGGCAAGGATGATAATTCTTTTTGAGTATGCAAATATGACCCAAAATATAGTTTGTGGTACCTCAAATAAATCAGAAATCTTAGTTGGTTATTACACAAAATATGGTGATGGTGGTGTTGATATCATGCCTATCGGAGATATCTATAAAACCCAGATTTGGGAGCTTGCAAAATTTTTAAAGATTCCAAAAGAGATTATAAAAAAACCGCCAACTGCTGGTTTGTGGAAGGGGCAATCGGATGAGAAGGAATTAAAACTTAGTTACAACCAACTGGATAAAATTTTATTTGGTTTAGAGCGTAAGATGGATCTTAATGATATTGCTAAAATCCTTAAAATAAAAAAATCAGAAGTTCAAAGAATAAAAAATATGAGAATTAAAAGTGAACATAAAAAAAGATCAGCATTGATTCCAAAGGTTGGTCTGAGAACTCCTGGTTATGACTGGCGCTCTCCAATAATCACAGGTTAGATTATATATCTTTATATTTATCTAAAAGTATCTTTTCAAATATATTTAGATATATATTTTGATGGCTTTGCACACAAATAGGGGGATTTATGTGCAGAATCTAATTTTGCACACAAATTATTTTAGGTTTATAAAAAGTACTATGAAAATATATATAAAAATATAACTTTACATAATAATCTGTGATAATGATTGTTTTGCACAATAAAAATTTCAGGATATTTGAGTTATAAAGATTTAAATATAACCGTTCTCATTTTATATTAAGAAAAAGGGGGAAAGAAGAATATGAAAAAGAAAGGTTTGGTAATTGGAATTATTGTATTATTAGTTGGCATTAGTATAATGCCTCTAGTGAGTAGTCTATCAGTGGTAAATAATAATGTTAATAATTTTATTGAAAAAGAAATTCAAACAACAGTATCATCAACAGATGATGATATTGATTGGTGGCCGATGTTTCATCATGATCTTAATCGCAGTGGATATAGCACTTCCACCGGACCTGAAACAAATAATGTTCTATGGGCATTTCAAGCAGAAGGCAAAGTAGATAGATCTTCTCCAGCAGTTGTTGATAATAAGGTTTTTTTTGGTTGTGACAATATAAATTTTTACTGTTTAGATTCAGATACAGGAGAAAAAATATGGCACACACTTATAGGCGGTGGTATTGAGAGGTCTTCTCCTGCTTTTGATAATGGGAAAATATTCTTTGGAACAAATTACCAAAATAGAGGGATTTATTGTTTAAATGCAACCAATGGTGAGATTATTTGGCGATACCAGACACCTCCACCTCAGGGAGGTACTATTGAAGCATCACCTGCTATTTATGAGGGAAAAGTTTTTATTGGTGCACCTAACCCCGAACCAGGTTGCATGTATTGTTTGGATGCTGATACTGGGGAGGAAATATGGATTTCTCAAAGTATTGATCATCCTGGTTCTGCAGCTGTATATAATGGCAGGGTTTATTTTGGAGCTGAGGATTTTAATGTATATTGCTTGGATGCAGATAATGGAAGTGTAATTTGGAAATATAAAACAGGGGGTGAAAATATACCTTGTATTCATGTAACAATTTATGATAATAAGTTATACGTTGGTGGCAAGGATGGCCTATATTGTTTGAATATAGAAGATGGTAGTTTAATATGGAAATATCCAACAGGACTTATTTATACGACTCCTTGTTGTGCTAATGGAAATGTATATTTTATCAGATTTAATGGTTCTGTATATTGTGTAGATGCAAATTCAGGTGAAAAAATCTGGGATCTTAAAATCTATTCTTATGCGTGGTATTCTTCTCCTGCTTATGCTGATGGGAAAATATATTTTGGTTCAGTTGGTGGTATGATATATTGTGTAGATGCAGATTCTGGTGAAAAAATCTGGGATTTTAATCCTGTTTCTGGAGTTTGGTGTTCACCTGCGATTGCCGATGGTAAAGTATATATTGGATGTAGGTCAGGTGAATTTTTATGTTTTGATGGAGAAAGTGATAATAATCCACCTCAAACACCTGATAAGATAAATGGTCCTACATCTTGTAAATTAGATGTCGAGTATACTTATCATACAAGTACTTATGATCCTGATGGGGATCAATTGTATTATAAATGGGATTGGGAGGATGGTGGAACTGATTGGCTTGGACCATTTAACTCTAATGAAACTGTAGAAATCAATATTACTTTCTATTATAATACGATTTATACATTAAGAGTGATTGTAAAGGATTCTAATCATGCTCGTAGTGATTGGACTGAGCTTGAAGTAAGAGTTCCAAGATATAAAACAATACCAAGTTCGTTAATCTCGAGGTTTTTAGAACAATTCCCTAATTCGTTCCCGATGATTAGACAACTGTTAGGACTATAAGTAGTCCTTATTTTTTCTTTTTTTTGTATTATTTATCAGGTTTTACTATTATGATCAGTTTTCCATTTTCTGCTTTTAAAGTCCAATCAAGCCGGTCTCCCTCTTTTAGATTAAATTGACCCATAATCCCAGCAGGAACAGTAGTTCTATAAGAATTGGCTATTGTGGATGCCTTAGCAATTGTTGTTGTAAACCCCATAATTATCAAAATATAAATGTCATTTTTGGTATTTAATTTTAACTACCTGCATTACTACCATTAATCCTACCTAAACATTTAAATACTATTACTATATAACATATATAGGTAGTAAAAAAGGTAGTAAATAATGGAAAGAATTGCTTATCCGCAAAATTGGGTAACCTACAATCAAGCACAAACTCAGGAGAAGATTTTATTTATGGAATTGCTTGATGAATTATGTTCTCAGGTGCCACAACCACGACGGAATGGCGCAGGTAGACCAGCAGCCAATTTCGGAGAAATGACATTTTCTTGCTGTCTAAAAATATATCTTGATTTTAGTAGTAGAAGAAGTGAATCAGATATAAAGTTAGCTCAACAATTAGGATATCTTGATCACACACCACATTTTAATACTATCTTGAAGTATCTTGGAACAACTCGGCTTAAAAAAGTCCTTATGAAGCTTGTTGAAATATCTTCATTACCATTAAAAGAAGTTGAGAAAGATTTTACATTAGATGCATCTGGATTTAGTACAGTAATGTATGGGCAATGGCTGAAGAAACGTAATGTATACAATGAATATAGGTCCTTTAAAAAAGCTCATGTGATGAGTGGTGTAAAAACCAACATAATTACACATATTGAAGTAACAGATGGATATGTTTCTGATAGTAAAATGTTAGAAACACTTGTTAATAATACTGCAAAGAATTTCATAATGAAAGAAGTTAGTGCTGACAAAGGATATATGTCAGAGAAAAATCTTGGAATTATTTTTGATAATGGTGCAATTCCATTCATTCCTTTTCTTAGAAGTGTTAGAAAAACATCTGAAGATAAACTGCTGATATGGAATGCTATGTTTAGATTCTTCAGAGATAATAACGAAGAATTTATGCAACATTATCATAAGAGAAGCAATGCTGAATCTGTTTTTAGTATGATGAAACGGAAGTTTGGTAGTAATCTACGAACCCGAAATTCGTTTGCCCAAGAAAACGAGGTTTTATGTAAGGCATTGTGTCATAATATTTGTGTGCTAATTCAAGAGATGTTTGAACTTGGGATAAAAGTGGATTTCCATGAAATGGCGCCCTCAGAATTAATGTGCAAAATAGAGATGTAATTAATTAATGTGCAAAGCCTATTTTGATATGCTTTATCTTCACTATTTTCATAATTAATTGTTTCAATTTCCTCGTTTGTCTCAATAAATATATCTTCTCCAGTAAATGAGATGTTCCTATAATGAATTGCTTGTTTGCAATCATCTGACTGAACATAAAGAGTTGAATATTTACTACAGTTCAATGGGAAAACTTCATATAAATTTAAATTCACATCATATACTTTGGCACTATGGGTATGGCCTGCTAAAACGATTTCCACATCATGATCTTCACATAGATCAACAAATTTTTGCCTGTTTTTTATGAATAGATCCTGTTCTTCTCCAACTGCAGGATGATGCATTAAGATTATCTTATATGGTGATACACAATTGATAAGTTCTTCTTCCAACCATTCAATGTCATTATCATAAAGACCAACACCATGCCATTCAAACAAAATAAATGGATTTGCGTAATAGTTTGGACCGGTGTCCATGAAAAACAAACTTACTTTTCCATATGTAATAATGTACCTATCCTCATCTTCAATATGATTTTTATCAATATATGTATGGTAATTCTTTAAATTTCTGCTGATAACATAATCATGGTTTCCAGGAGTGGTATAAACTGGGATAGTTAGGTTTGAATCTGCATATAATTGGTCATCATCTTCATAAAAACAACTAACAAATGCTTGACAGTTTAAGGCACCTATAGAATCGCTTCCTGCCCATTCACATAAATCACCCGTAATTACTACAAATGCTGGTGGGTCTTCAAAAGATGTTATTTTTTCTAAGACCTTTGTAAGCCGCTTAGTAGTTGCCTCAGGTTTATCCACAATTTTATGTCTAATATGAGTATCTGTTATATGACAAAAATAAAAATCATCATTTGATGTTGATTGAATTTCTACATTTTTTTGATTAATCCTTGCACTTGTTAAAGAACCAATAAATAATATTACAATTATTGAAAATAATAAGAATTTATATTTTCTCATAAATATACAATAATTATTTAGAAGATAAACTTTTTCCCAGTGATTTTTTCATATGCCTCTTGATATTTACTTTGTGTTTCATTAATTATATCATCTGGAAGATGTGGTGGGTCTGAGTTTTTATCCCAACCTGTACTACTCAGATAATCCCTTACATATTGCTTATCAAAACTTGGTTGTGATTTACCAGGTTTATAAAGATCAGCTGGCCAGAAACGTGATGAATCAGGAGTTAAAATCTCATCAACAAGGATGATTTTATCATCAATTTTACCGAATTCAAACTTTGTATCAGCTATAATTATTCCTTTTTCCAGTGCATATCTTGCTCCCTCATTGTATATTTTGAGAGATAGTTCTTTCATTTTTTCAGCGTCATCTTCACCAACAATTTCTTTCATTTTCTCATAAGAAATATTGATGTCATGGCCAGATTCAGCTTTTGTTGATGGAGTAAATAAAGGCTCATCAAACTTTTGAGATTCCCTTAATCCTTTGGGTAATTTAATACCACAAACAGTACCATCTTTTTGATATGATTTCCAGGCAGACCCAGATATATAGCCTCTTACAATACATTCGATTGGAATAACTTCCGCCTTTTTTACAAGCATACTTCTACCTGTCAAGGTCTTTTCATGGTTTTTTAAGTTATCAGGAAATTCTTCTACATCTGTTGTGATAATATGATTTGGAACAGTGTCTTTAAAATAATCAAACCAGAACTTTGAGATTTGCGTTAAACATATACCTTTTTTTGGAATTGGTTCCGGAAGTACAAAGTCAAATGCGGAAATTCGATCGGTAACAATTAATAGTAAACTATCATCAGCTTCGTAAACATCTCTTACTTTTCCTTTTTTGAAAACCTTCAATGGTAGATTTGTTTCTGTAACAGTGTTCAAAAAATCACTCCCCAAACTATAATATTTTTGCACCTTTTCCAATAGTTTTATCGGATTTTACTTCTCCTTTTTCAGCCTGAAGTGCTTTTCCATTATATATTGCTTGTTGTTTGTCTCCAATAGTCATATTAATCTTCTTAAAATCTTCAAATTCTAAAATACCTGCAGGTTGCTTTGTAATTCCTTTTATAATAATTTCTGAACCTGGACTTGATTCTCCAGGATTTAGAAGTGAACATGTTCCTTTACCATCGTCAGCTGCTAGAAGCATACCATTGGATTTAATCCCTCTAATGGTAGCAGGTTTTAGATTGGTCACAATTACAATATTCTTACCATTAATTTCTTCTTTTGAGTAATATGGTTTCATTCCCGCAACAATAACCCTTTTACCAAGTTTTCCTAGATCTACATGTAGCATGTATAGAGAATCAGCATCAGGGTGGTCCCTTACACCAATTATCTTTGCTACCCGTAAATCAAGCTTTGAAAATGGATCTGTTTTTTCCATAAAATCCTGTAGGTCCAACTTTTTATATAATGGTTGTGGTCTTTCTAGGGATGTTCCAACTTTCAAATCCTCAAACGCTTGCTCCCAGTTCATAATTGGCTCTTCTTGACCCAGTAATTTCCATATTTTATCTGAAGAAAAAGGTAAATATGGCTTGTTAAATACTGATAAAGCTTTTACAATTTTTAAACATATATGTAGCACAGTTCCACATGTTTCTTTTTCATTTTTTATAAGATTCCAAGGTTGTTTTTGATCAAAATAATAATTACCAAATTGCGCTAAATTCATTACTGTTCTAAGACCTTGTTTAAAATTACAACTATCTAATAATTTGGATTCTTCCTCAGATATTTTCTTAATTTCATTTAAAGCTTTTTCATCTAAATCATCTAGTTTACCTTGCTTTGGTATCTCACCGAAATTTTTCTGTGTAAAAGTAATAACTCTATGAATAAAATTTCCATATGTTCCAACAAGCTCATCATTATTTTTTGATACAAAGTCATCCCACATCCAATTTGTATCCTTATTTTCAGGCATGTTTATTGAAAGATAATATCTTACGGCATCAACATCAAATTTTTGTATAATATCTGGAACCCAAACTGCTGTCCCTCGGCTTTTAGAAAATTGTTCACCCTTTAGACGAAGATATTCATTTGCTGGAATATCATAAGGTAATTCTAATGATTCGTCATATCCCATTAAGATAGATGGCCATATCAATGTATGAAATGGAATATTGTCTTTTGCTAAAAAATAATAGTGTTTTGCTTTTTTATTTATCCACCATTCTTCCCATTTATCTGATTCTCCTATTTTTTGTGACCATTCTTTACTTGCTGCAAGATACCCAATAACTGCATCAAACCATACATAGATTCTTTTATCATCAAACCCCTCGATTGGTATTTTTACACCCCAATCTATGTCTCTTGTTATTGCTCTATCTTTTAATCCATTTTTCAACCAATTTTGTGTAAATTTCAATACACTAGGTTTCCAATGTTTTTTGTATTTCATCCACTTAATTAACTTTGATTCAAATTTACTTAATGAAAAAAATAGATGATCACTTGTTTGGATCTCCGGTAAACTACCACATATCTTACACCTAACATCAGTTAGTTCTTGTGGGTCAAGCAATTTACCACATTCATCACATTGATCTCCTCTTGCATTTATATTGCCACAATATGGACAGGTCCCCTCGATATATCTATCTGGCAGAAATCTTTTACAATCTTTACAGTAAAAAGCTTCTATACTTTTTTTATAAATAAATTCTTTTTCATAAAGTTTTAAAAAAATATCTTTTACAACATTTGAATGATTTTTTGTAGTAGTTCGTGTAAATAAATCAAATGAGATTCCCATATCTTTCATGTTTTGTGTGTGTTCCTTATTAAAGCGATCCACAACTGCCTGCGGTGTTGTTTTTTCTTTCTCAGCTGTGATTGTTATAGGTGTCCCATGCTCATCACTTCCAGAAACCATCAAAACATCTTTTCCTTTCATTCTACAATATCTTGCAAAGATATCTGCAGGTAAATAGCATCCTGCAATGTGTCCAAGATGTAATGATCCATTTGCATACGGCCAGGCTACACCTATGTAAATCTTTTCTTTCATAAGAACCTCCTATGCTGAATATAGGCATAACATTTAAATATGGCGCAATACTAATATATAAGCAAAGAAGAATAGCACCAAGTATGGTGCATTAATCAATTAAGATTAATTCATATTTAACCGCTTAACCTAATATTAAATAATTCATTCATAAAAAATCGTGTGGATTTACCACCTATTATTTGCTAAAAAGCGGATAAAGGTGCTATTTTTCAATAAGATAAAAAGGTGATGATTAATGGTAATTGATCCAGCAACAACGAAATATTTAATTAAGGCTCATATTAAGGCTGATGGGATAATTGAAAAATCTGATGTGGTAGGTGCCATTTTTGGACAAACCGAGGGTCTCCTTGGTGATGAATTAGATTTAAGGGAATTACAGAGATCTGCAAGAGTTGGAAGAATTGAAGTTGAACTAGAATCTAAAAATGGAAAAAGCGAGGGAGATATAGTCCTTCCAACATCTTTAGATAAAGTTGAAACAGTAATACTTGCAGCTGCTTTTGAAAGTATAGATAGGGTAGGTCCTTGTAAAGCAACTATTACTGCTGATCAAGTTGAAGATGTAAGAGTTGTTAGAAGAAAAAAAGTTATAGAGCGTGCAAAAGAACTTCTAAATAAAGTAATGGAAGAAGGTAAGGTTGAAGGAGAAAGTATTGCCGATAACGTAAGACAAGCAGTTCAAGTTGAAGAAATTACTAACTATGGTCCAGACCATTGTCCAGCGGGACCTAACATTGAAAAAAGTGATGCGATAATTCTTGTTGAAGGCAGAAGGGACGTTCTTAATCTTTTAAAATATGGTATTAAAAATGTCATAGCTGTAGGAGGAACAAATGTTCCTAAATCGATTATGGAGTTAACAAAAGAGCGAATTACTACTGCTTTTGTTGATGGTGACAGAGGTGGTGAACTAATTTTAAAAGAGCTTTTACAAACCGCGGATGTTGATTTTGTGGCAAGAGCCCCTCAAACTCGTGAAGTTGAGGAAATTCCTCAAAAGCTTATAATGAAGGCTTTAAAAAACAAGATTCCAGCAGAACAATATGCAGAGATGTTTGATATAAAAATTGATAGGAAAAAAGTAGAAGAGCTTGAAGAAAAAAAACCTGAAAAATCATCTAAGAAGGAAAAAGCTGAAGAATCATCTGCAGCAGAAAAATCTAAAACTGAACTTTCAAAAAAGGAAAAAGAACGTATTATTTCAGATAAACAAAAGGGTTATGGAAAGATATTAAATGAAATTTCAGGTTCTCTAAAAGCTGTTTTATTTGACAGTAATGATAAGGAGATCAAAAAGATTCCAGTTAGAGAACTTACTGATTCTCTTAAGAAAAGTGATAATATCTCTACAGTGATATTTGATGGAATTATAACGCAAAGACTTCTAGATATTGCAAATAGTAAAAATATTAAAGAAATAATCGGGATAAAACTCGGTAATGTTGTAAAAATGCCAACTGCTGTTAAAGTTTTAACTAGAAAGGATCTTCATTGATCCTTTTTTTATTTCTTATTTAATATTTTTATTAATTTTTGACCCGTATCAACTTCTATTATTTAAATGTACGATAGAAAATCATAAAAACCCCATTAATTATTTACTCATTATAATTTTTAATCACGGGAAGGATAATTATGCAAAAAGATGAACTCATTCAACTACACACATTCCTATTACAACTAAAAACTCATTTGGAGGAGATGGTTGATAATAATGGTGGTGTTGAGTTTATATATTATGAAAAATTAGATATTACTCCATATCAGGTGTATAAATCAAAAAGAGAACATAAGCTTGCAGTTTTTACTCTAAGTATGGGTATAGCTAACCTTTTATCACACAATAATTGTCCAGGTCTTGAAAAGATATACAACCGACTTGATCAAATGTCAGAACGCTTTATGACTGAAAAAGAAAAGGAACTTGTGAAAAACTAAATTTCTTTTTCCATAGTGTAAGCGCTTTCTCTATTTTGATAGAAATCATTAATTTTTTGTTTAATATTAAAACCATGTTTATTGTAAAATTCTATAGCTTTTTTATTATCAGTTCTTACTTCTAATTCTAGATTTCTTACTTTTTCTATTTTCATTTCTTTTATAAATCTTATTAGAAGTTTTGATCCGATATTTTGTTTCCTGTAACTTTCTGATACTGATAACATTAAAATTTTTGCTTTTTCTGGATTAATTTTCACTCCAATTAAAAATCCAATTATTTTATGAGCCATTTCGGCTACAATAAAACCTCTTGGAAAGGTTTCATAAAAATAATTGAAAAGACTAGGGTTATATCTTTCTGTGAGTGTATCAGATGCAAGTTTTATCACAGAAAACATATCTGTGGGTTTGAATATTCTGATATTTAGCACGAAAGAATATCAAATAAAGTTGTTATTTAATGATTTTGGTAAAAGGAAATATTTATAAATCACTAATATATCTCTATAAATGACTAATATGGTGGAGGAAGCATTTTTTGTAAATGCACTTGATACTATCTACTTAAAAAAAGCCATAGCAAAAGCTCTTTACAGTAAAAATATTGATCAATTAAAAATTTCAATTTTATTAAAATTATCACAACCAATGGTCAGTAATTATATTGGTTCAAATGAAAAAATCCCAAAAAATATTGTTGAACTTGCAAAAAATATCTCTGAAAAAATACAAAAAGAAAATTCAATTAATTTTCATACTTGTTTAACAATATCCAATAAACATCTTGAAGGACGCTACTATATAGCTAAGAAAAATGAAATCATAAGTGATGAAAAAAATAGGATAATTGACAATTTAACAGAAGCCTTTTTTTTAATTAAAGGTAAAGATATTAGCGGATTAATACCTGAAGTAAAACTAAATATTGCAATGTTAAAAGAAAATGCAGAAACACCTGAGGATGTAGCTGCTTTTTCAAATGGCTTGATAATTACTGATGATAGAGTTACAAGTTATAATGGTATAAGATTTGGTAAAAGTAAACATCTATCCTCATTGCTTCTTTCTTTAAAGAATAATTTAAGTGTTAATGCAATTATGAATATTGCTTACATTAAAAAGCCTGAAAAAATTAGTTTTAATTATGATTATTTATCTAAGGATTTTAAATTAAATACTCAGCAAAAAAATATTGATATTCTCTTTCACAAAGGAGATTTTGGAATAGAACCTTGCGCCTATATTTTAGGTGCAGATGCTGTGGATGTAGTAAATAAAGTTATTAAATTAAAGGAGGAATTAAAATTATTTTAAGAGATGAGAAAATAACAAAGGCTATTGTTGAAGGATATATGAATAAATTTTTAGAAAATCTAGATCAAGACGTAATTATAGCTGGTGCTGGCCCTGCAGGTCTAACAACTGCATATTATTTAGCAAAAAAAGGTTATAAGATTTCTGTTTTTGAAAGAAAGCTTTCAATTGGTGGTGGAATGTGGGGCGGTGGTATGATGTTTAATGAAATAGTTGTTGGTGAGGATGGTAAAAAGATACTTGATGATTTTGGAATAAATTCAAAAAAATATGATGAGGGATATTATACTGCTGATTCAGTTGAAGCAATATCTACGATATGTTCAAAAGCTGTTAAGGCTGGTGCAAAAATATTTAATTGTATATCTGTGGAAGATGTAATGATTGACAAAAGCGGAGTATGTGGAGTTGTAATAAACTGGAGCTCTGTAGGTATTGCTGGTTTGCATGTCGATCCCTTATCTATTAGATCAAAATATATAGTTGAAGCAACAGGACATCCGCTAGAAGTGTTGAAGATTTTAGAGAAAAAAGTTGACGGTGATTTATATACAAAGACTGGCAAGATAATGGGCGAGAAATCAATGAATGCTGATATCGGTGAAAGAACTGTAATTGAAAATACAAAGGAGATTTTTAAAAATGTGTATGTAGTAGGAATGGCAGCAAATGCTGCATTTGGTGCCAATCGCATGGGTCCAATTTTTGGGGGTATGCTTCTATCTGGAAAAAAACTTGCTGACATTCTTATAGATAGATTAGATAGTGAAAAAAAGCATAGTTCTAAAAAGATTAAAGAGATGGTTGAAATTGACCAAATTTAACAATTTTGATTTCTATTTCATAACAGATTCAGAACTTAGTAAAGAAAGTATTTATTCTGATACAGAAAATGCAATAAAGGCAGGTTGTAAAATTGTTCAATATCGTGAAAAAAATAAAAGTAAAAATGAAATGATCAATGAAGCTAAAAGATTGAAAAAAATCTGTGAAGGAAAGGCAACTTTTTTAATTAATGATTATATCGATATTGCTTTAGCTTGTAATGCTGATGGGATCCATATTGGTCAAGATGATGTTTCATATGAAACAGCAAGAACGCTTCTTGGAAAAGATAGAATTATTGGACTTACTGTTCATAGTTTAGAAGAAGCAATTGATGCTGAAAAACTTGGGGTTGACTATATTGGTCTTGCACCTATTTTTAAAACTGGAACAAAAGAGGATGCTCGTGATCCAATAGGTGTGGATATTATTAAAACTGTTAGGAAAAATGTGAATCTTCCTATTGTTGCGGTTGGTGGCATTAACAAAAATAATGTAAATGAGATAATTTTGTCCGGTGCTGATTCTGTTGTTTCAATTTATGCTGTTTTAAATTCAAATGATGTTTATAATGAAATTAAAGATTTTATTGATATTATTAAGAGGTGTAAAGCAAAATGACCCAACTTGATTTTGCACGAAATAAAAAAGTTACTTCTGAAATGGAAATTGTTGCAGAAAAAGAAAACATTTTGGTAAAGGATTTAATGAAAAACATTTCCAAAGGTTATGTTGTAATACCTGCATCTAAACTTCATAAAAATCTTGACCCAATTGGAATTGGCAAGGGATTGAAAATTAAAATTAATGCAAATATAGGCTCTTCACCTGATAAAGCTGATTTAGGGTATGAACTTGAAAAATTAAGGGTTTGTATTGATGCAAAGGCTGATACAGTAATGGACCTAAGTACTGGTGGAGATATTGATAATATACGACAAAAAATTATAAAAAATAGTAATATTCCTGTTGGAACCGTTCCTATCTATCAAGCTGCTTGTAATGTTAGTGACGTTGTTGAGCTTGATGAAAAGGATTTCATTGAAGGCATCAGAAAACATATCAATGACGGTGTTGATTTTATAACTATCCATGCTGGTTTATTAAGAAGTTCAATACCACTTATTAAAAAAAGACTGATGGGAGTTGTAAGTAGGGGAGGTGCTTTAACTCTTAAATGGATGATTCATCATAAAAGGGAAAATCCTATTTATGAAAATTTCGATGAAATACTTAAAATTGCCAAAAAATATGATGTGACTTTAAGTCTTGGTGATGGTCTTAGACCTGGTTGTTTAAAAGATGCAACAGATGCTGCTCAAATATCTGAACTTAAAGTACTTGGGGATTTAACAGTGAGGGCTTGGGATGAAAATGTGCAGGTAATGATAGAGGGCCCAGGCCATATTCCATTACAGCAAATCGAAAAAAACGTGGTAATGGAAAAAGAAATTTGCCATGGTGCACCTTTTTATGTTCTGGGACCTCTTGTTACTGATATAGCCCCTGGCTATGATCATATCACAAGTGCGATTGGTGGGTGTCTTGCTGCTTATTATGGAGCTGATTTTTTATGTTATGTGACTCCTTCTGAGCATCTTGGTCTACCTAATGTTGAAGAAGTAAAAGAAGGTGTATTTGCCTCAAGAATTGCAGCTCATGCAGCAGATATTGCCAGAGGACTTGAAGGTGCAACTAATTGGGACAATGAAATGAGCAATGCCCGGTCAAATCTAGATTGGAGAAAGATGATTGAACTTTCTATTAACCCTGAAATTGCTAGAACTATTCGTGAACGCTGTACTGATGCAGATGAAGAAGTATGTTCAATGTGTGGTAGATTTTGTTCTGTAAAAACAAGCAAATGTGTTTATAATGACTAAGATAAAAGACATTGGTGAGTTTGGATTAATTGATAGGATTTCAAAAAAACCAATTGATAAGAACATAATTGTTGGAATAGGTGATGATGCTGCTGTAATTAATACAAAAAAAATGCTTGTTTTGACTACAGATTGTTTGGTTGAGGGAGATCATTTTAGAATAGAATGGTTCAAACCAGAGCAAATTGGTATGAAAGCTATTGAAATAAATGTATCTGATATTGCGGCAATGGGAGCAATTCCTAAATATGTTTTAGTTTCACTTGCAATTCCAAAGAACCTTGATATAAAATTTTTTGATGGAATTTACAAAGGTATGTGGACTGTTTGTGAAAAATATAAAATTGAGATAATCGGCGGAAATATGACCCATTGTGAAAATATTGTTATATCAATTACATTGACAGGTGAGGTCGAAAAAAAGAACCTTTCTTTGAGAAGTGGTGCAAAACCCGGGGATTATATAATTACTACCGGTCATCTTGGATATGGTAGAGCAGGACTTAGGATGTTTCAAGAAAATTTGAAAGGATATAAATCAGTCAAACAAAAGTATCTGGAGCCAAAGGCTCAATTAAAAAAAGCATTTAAACTTGCACCTTTTATCAATTCAATGATTGATATATCCGATGGACTTGCTTCAGAAATTAAACATATTTGTAATGAAAGTAAATGTGGTGCGATTATTTATAAAGATAAAATCCCAATTTCCGATGAGGTCAGAGAAATTGCAAAAAAGCTAGGTGAGGATGAATATGATTATGCTCTTTTTGGTGGTGAGGATTTTGAATTGGTTTGTACTGTTTCAAAAGAAAATATTGACAAATTAAATGGTTTTTTAGTTGGGGAAATTACAGAAACTAAAGAAATAAGATTATCTTCAAATGGAAAAGAAACTTTGATTGATAAAAAAGGATATAATCATTTTTCTACAATACTATAGATTTTTAGATATCATATGGTTTTTTTGCAGGATGTCTATCAAACTCCATCCCAAGAAAATGAACATATTTTGAGTTTATGATTAAACTTAATATTCCAAAAATGAATTTAGGTAAATTCCATGATTTATACCAGTAATTTTTATTCCAAATATTCTTATCTTTCTGATAGTTTTTAATGAATTCCCAGATTGTGTATTCTTTTATAAAAAATGCATGTAATCTATTATTTATGAAGTTGTTTTTCGAAACATTATTGCAGTCTGAGTTTTGAAGATGTATACCATAATTTTTATTCGAAGTTATGTTATTATCAAAAATTTTGTTGTTACTACAATTAAAGAAGGATATACCATTATTATTGTTTGAGATTATATTATCATTTATTGTATCAACTTCTGAATTCTGTATGTATATACCCTCTGTATTTTCAGTGATGGTATTTTTTTGTATTCTATTATTATTTGAATTATAAAGATAAACACCAGAATAAATATTTTTTAGTGTATTATAATCAATATATATGCCACTTGAATAATATATATTTATACCATTAGTATTATTAATAATGGTATTTTGAGTGATTGTACCGCCATAAGAATAAGATAAAGTTATACCATTCTCTTTGTTTGAATTAATAACATTTTCTATAATGGTATTACTATAGCCTCCACCTTCAACCCATATACCATTTTCATTATTTTCTATGGTATTATGATATACATAATTATCCATAAGACAATTAAATAAAACTATCCCCTTTTTATTCATTGTAATTATATTGTTACCTACATAAACATTTTCTGACTCCCATCCAACAACAATACCCTCATCATTGTTTATTAGAATGTTATTATAAAAATCAGCTGAGGAATAATGCTCTTTATTCTGTAAATAAGTTGGATTATCAATATTATTTATTCCAGTATCATAATATATTCCTGTGCTACCGTTTTGTATTGTAAAACCACTTACTGACACATATTCCACAAAATACATCATCTCAAGATAAATAACAATAAGTTTATCGTTACCCTCTATAATTGTAGAATATTTATCTTCACCAATAAGATTAATTGGTTTATTAATAACTAAACCATACCACGAACTTCCATTAATATAATAAGTCCCATTATAGACAAAAACAGTATCACCATCAGATGCATTGTCTATTGCATCTTGAATCTTTGTGTAATTACCAGAACCAATTCCTCCAACATATAATGTATTCCCTCCTTTAGTTAGAGTAACAGGTTTGTTTTTTATTTGAATACCACCTGAAGGAAAGATGACCATACCAAAGAACAAAAATATTATAGTGACTGTTAGGAGTTTCTTCGCCTTGTTCATACCCATTCTGTATCACCTAAGGCAATACCGCGGATATAATAAAGCATTCCAGGTTGAACCTCAAAAATGGCACCATAAAAACAAGATGCTTTCACGTGAATTGGTTTATCTTGAAAATAAATTGGTAAAACACTTGAATCATGATTTGCCAATCCTGAAATATTAAGATATGAATCTACAGAATAAATCTCTATTGGTTTATTTATAATTAAACCTGTTGTAGTTATAGATTCACAAATTCCTTCAATAATAGAGATAATTTCTATTTGCTTCTCCAATGATTCAATCGGTTCAATTGGTTCGATATTGTTATTATTTGCTTTAGATATGTGCAAATATCCCCAAGGACCTATTGCACCATATGTATCACTGGCTCTTGCTTTTACTGCAAAGTCCCCTATTAAATCCCAAGAGTGATATATCGTTATTTCCTCACCAGAAGAATAATAATCAGTCCATTCGGTATTACCATCATCCCAATTGATAAAAAACCTTACATCATCACCATCAGGATCGATTACTTTAAACTTATAATCATATGATCCCAGTTCTTGTATTACTGCTTTACCTTTTATATATGGAGCAGCCGGGGGGTGATTATTAGCTTTCAAGATAAAATTATAAGGGGTATTTTCGACAATACTAAGTAACACCCATTCTGTTTTAAAACCCTTTTTAAAACAAGTAGCATTCTTTAAACAATAACATATCGGAATATTTTTAACATGATAAAAACCATCTTCATCACTATAATCTTCTTCATATTCTTCATGGAAAAAAACCCTTATCAAGGCTCCTTGTATTGGATTCCCAGAAGTATCAGTAACATAACCTATTAGACTGCCATCACTAATTTCGTTATAAGTATAATAAAATGGTAATGGTTTATCTAATTTAGCTAGAGATGAAATAGCTGCTCCAGTTAATAGGCATAATATCCCTAATATGAGGATGGTTTTTTTCATAATAATCCTCCCTCTACTACATAATCATATCTGATAGGAAGTATATAAATATTTTATTAGAAAAAAAGTAAGGAGTTGGACTATAAATTTATAGTCCTAATAGTTGCAGTAATTCAAGGTAAATATGTTGATATTTAATTAGAATTCGTTCAAAGATATTTAAGAAAACAGGTTTGCTTTTTGGAGTTTTTAAGGATACTGATATTATGTCATAGTCGCTTGTGTCATTTATATTTATGATTTTGATATTACCTGTAAACATTTTATTTGTTTCAGATGGTGCCACAACTGATATATCAATTGTGAATGGACCTTCTTCTGGAGCTAATGCGTCACCATGATCTGGTGTAAACGTCCATATTCCCCATTCAGGATAATCATTGATTTCCCAGTATAGTTCAGAGGTTGGGTCACCGATATTTTCAACAGTAAAACTACCAGTTACAGTAGTTCCTGCACCTACATTATTCCATTGTAGTAAACCATTGCATTCAAGATCCGGCTGTGGTTTCGTTGTTGTAAATGACCATACTACTCCCTCGGTTATTTCACCAAATGTATCTTCTGATACTATTTTCCAGTAGTAAGTGGTTTCATATTCAAGCTCACCAGGATCATATGTTCTTGCTGATTGGTCTTCAGAGACAAGAGTTGGATCTGGGTTTTCTTTTTCAAAATAAACATCATAAATGGTAACATCTCCATCAGGATCCCCTCCAGTCCAGGTTAAAACAGTATTAATTGAAACATCTATTTCCCCGTCATCTGGATTTGGATTGTTTGGTGGGTATGGAGGATCATTACCTCGAGTTGTAAATGACCATATTGGACCTGTTGAGCTTAGTCCATGTTCATCTTCGGAAACTATCTGCCAATAATAGGTTGATTCCATTTCAAGAGTACCTGGCTTATATGTTGTGGATTTTTGATCCTCTGATACTAATACACTAGGAGTGGGATTGTCTTTTTCAAAGTACACATCATAATAAACGTCATCAAACCAATCTGGATCTCCGCCTTTCCAACTTAAGGTTGGGTCTAATTTTACATCTGTTTCCCCATCATCTGGATTTGGATTGTTTGGTGTGTTTGGAGCCCTGTTGCTTCCTACTCTCTTTTCCGCTGTTTCATCAACGTATCCACCAGATGAAGCAAAAACTGATGCGATGATAAACATATTATCTTTCTCTATTTCACCAAAGTCATTACCATATCCGTCATTATAATCAGCACCATCCCAGGTTATAGTATCGGACCAGGAACCACCGGCAGGAGCAGATATTGCCTGATTAAACGCATAATCCAAAAATGCAAATGTATATGGATTTCCTCCAGTATCTAACCAACCCATTGATGAGGAAATCTCAGTTACATAACATCGTAGATATCCGCTGTAGGTACTTGCTTCATTGTTATCAACTGTTACAGTAATTGACATTGTCGCGGATCCAAGCCAAGATACATCTATTGTAACGTCTATATCTGAAACAGTTCTAGAACTACAAGTATTTATACTTGAGTTATATGCAGCCATTGCACCTGGAATGCTTCCTGCACCTACATTCTTTACATAGTCACCATCCCAAAATACAGTTGGATATCCAGAAAGTCCTAGTTGTGTAACAGCTCGGTTATAAGAATGTGTATTAACATCACAAACCAAAGAGACATAATTAAATTCATGCCAGCCTCCCTTGTAAAGTTCCTTTAATGCACCATGCGCGTATTTACAATATCCACACCAGGTTGCAGTTCCGTATTCCCCTAATACCCTATGAGTTTCATCGATTATGGTTGGTTCAATTGTTTCGTTTATCAGTTCATCGTTTTTATTATATGCAATCGCTCCAAAACTACTTATTACAAATATTCCTATCACTAAAATTGGTATAATTTTTTTCATTTTCTGTCTCCCTATTTCATTTTATTAACAATCGTTAATTCTTAAACATTTCGATATTTTCATTTTTATAAACCTCTTTCTTATTTTAAAAAAATAAAAAAAAAGGGGTGGGTTTTTTATTTAAAGATTTAGTATTTTGTTAAAGATTGGAAAAACTTGTGATATTTGTTTTAATATATTTACTAGAAATGTGTTGCTTATTGATTTTGTTCGAGGCATTGTAACAGTTAAAGTTCCCCAAGCACTTTCTTCACCGTAGATATCTTTTGCTTTTGCTTCTATTGTAAATGTTCCCTCTTTTGTATAAGTATGATCAATATTTACATTTGTTCCGGAAGCATGAGGGCCATCCCAAACTTCAGTATGACCATCGTCCCATTTTATATAGTAGTAGACATCATCTCCATCAGGATCAACTGAATTAAATGTATATGTGTATTTTGTTCCTGCATTTCCATTAGTTGTACCGTCAATATCGGGGGTTTCTGGCGGGTTATTTGTACCACCGCCGCCTGGAGTTGCTGCAGCTGTTTCATCTAAATATTTATTACTAGGATTGAAAATAGACACTATAACCATAATGTTATCTTCTTGTATGTTACCATAAGGAGGATGAGAATCACCATCCCAAATTACAGTGTCGCTCCATGTATTACCTGCTCCCACATTTATATTCTGGTTAAAGGCATAACCTATCATTGAATAATGGTATTTATTACCGCTATTATCATACCAACGAGAAACTATTTCAGTTATATAGGCGTGTAGATGACCAGAATAACTGCTACCCTCGTTATTAGTAACCCCTACTGTAACTTCTATTTCAGCATCTCCCAGCCAGTCAACAGCTACATTTAGATCAATATCAGGTACAGTTCTGGCACCAGCTTGAACTATTTTACTTATATATGGTGTTTTGCTACCTTGATTACCTATCAGAGTACTGTATCCTCCATCAAAAAATACTTGTGGTACAGATCCAGATGCTCCAGGTATCTCCCAATATCTAGCATTTGCTAGAGTTTCTTTATCGGCATTTAATGTTATAAAGTAAAAATCATATTCACCTGAACCTTGTATATCATAAAGATAACCTGATACAGGTGGGCAGTGTGGACAAGAACTTGTCGTTCCAAATTCTGCAAGAACAGTATGAGTAAAATCACGTTCTTCTTTAGCAGGTGTAATAGATTCTATTTTTTTTAATTCGAGTTTTTCATTATCAATTTGTAATGCACCAGCCCCAAGTCCTGCAAGGACTAATATTCCTATTACCAGGAAAGGTAAAATTTTCCTCATTTATTATACCTCCACCGACTTTTTCTAATAAATATTAACAAATGTTAACTTATAAGCCTTGTGTTTGATAAATTAATTATAAATTTATAGAAAAATTAATGATCTCTTATCATTCTATATTAAATATTTATTTTATAAATTAACAACATTTTTTATTATAAAATATTGAAGCTATTTTATTGTATAAAAAAATTATAACTTTTTTAACTGAGGTATATGCCAAAAATAGTAATTAAAATCACAATGATAGGAACACAGACGATCGTTGACCAAGTAATTGAATGAGCAGTGGACCTTTTATCAATACCATAAGGAAGCAAAAACATATTAGTACTTGTAATCGGAAGAAAAGAATTTATTATTATTACTGCAAACCAGGCGCTTGGAATAAATCCAAAAACAAATATTGGAACAAAAATAAATGTTGTAAGAACAGGTGTTATAATTACGGTAATAATAAAAATCGTTCTCACCCATGCCCAATGATCTCCAGTCTCAATATTTTTATCAAAGCCTAATAATTTCCTTAACTCAGATTTTTTAAGATCACTTGGATGAATACCTGATCCAACATAATATAATGCAGCAGGTATAGTAAGTGCAGAATAAAAAATAACCAAAGTTTCTAATTCATTTCCGAAACTATTAGTTGTAATTCCTGTAGTTGCATGAATAACAACAGCAGTGATTACAAAAGTAAGAAGATACCAAGGGTATAATTTTAAAAACCAAGGTAATGCAGTAATCTGTTCAACTTTTAAAGAGTCCTTTGTCTCCTTCTTATGCATATAAGAAAGTATGTATGGAATAACTGCAAATAGTGCAACTCCAACTAATGCAATATATATTGCAGCTTCAACATACCAGGGTGATGCTAATAATGCACCACCAATGAATGCAGAACTTCTTCCCTGATTTGTTAAAACTGTTTTTATAAATAAACGTTTTTTTGAACCTGTTAAACCCCAACTTTTAGCTTTAAATCTTGCATATGAAAATGCAAGTAAATACATTAAAAAAACAATTATACTTACCACAATTGCAAATTCTATTTCTTTTTCCTGAAAACTTGTGTTTAAAAAAATTCGAAAGACTAGAACTGGGATAAAAAAATATAGAAGAATAAATCCAATTTTTTTCATTATCCTGTCTATTTTATCTCTACCAGTAATTTTTGCTAAAATTATCGATAAGGCAAATCCGATTAATATCCATGGGAGTGTATATAGACCAGATATATATGGTAATATATCATTTAATATATCTATCATTAAGTTTTACTCCTAAACTAACGCTCAATGACTCTTACTGCTTTACCTATACTTCTTGGAATTGTTTTTGGTTCAATTATTTTTACTGGTATATGTAGGTTTAATATGGTAAAGATTTCATCTTCCGCTTGTTTTTCAAGATCTTCGATTTTACCATCTTTCCATCTTTCTACAGTGGGTTCTACTTCTACTGATAATGTTGTCATATTGCCCTTTTTTGTTTTAATTATCTGATAATTATCACTTATATCTTTGACTTGTATGAGTGCTGCTTCTATCTGAGATGGGAAAACAATTACTCCTTTGACCTTCATCATGTCATCACTCCGTCCTTTGATACGTGATTGTATCGGTAGAGTTCTCCCGCATTCGCATTCTTCTTCATAGTATACTGCTAAATCTCTAGTTCTAAACCTAATTACTGGAAAAGCCTCTTTTGTAAGTGTGGTAAAAACCAACTCTCCTTCTTCCCCAGGTGGTAAGGCTTCCCCAGTATCCGGATTAATTATTTCAGGTAAAAAGTGGTCAGCATTGATATGTAATTTTTTATGGCTACATTCAGATACAATACCAGGTCCTATTATCTCTGTCAAGCCATAATGTTCATGTGCTGTGATTCCCCATCGTTTCTCAACATTTTTACGCATTTCTTCACTCCATGACTCTGCACCAAAACAGCCTAACCTTAGTTTGAAATCCTTTAATGGATCAAAACCCATTAACTCAGCTGTTTCTGCCATATATAGTGAGTAAGATGGAGTACAAACAAGAGCTGTTGCGCAAAAATCTTTCATTACAGTAATCTGTCTTTTGGTATTACCAGAACTAATAGTAATTACCATTGCCCCTATTTTTTGTGCACCTTTCTCAAATCCATGAGCACCTGTGAAAAGACCATAACCATACGCATTTTGCATAATATCATTTCGTCTCAATCCATTGGCCCATAGGGATCTAGCCATTACCTCTCCCCAAAGCTCCACATCATTTTTTGTATATGGTCCAACAACTGGTTTGCCTGTTGTTCCAGATGAAGCATGTACTTCAACTATTTCATCAACATCAGTACAAACAAGTCCAAAAGGATAAAATTTTCTTAGATCTTGTTTTGTTAAAAAAGGAATTTTCTCAATATCTTTCAAACTTTTTATATTGTTAGATTCAATATTTGCTTCTTTGAGTCTATCACGATAAAATCTGTTATTTCTATAGACATAATCAATAATTTTCTTTAATCTTTTCAACTGTAAATCTTTCAGTTCATTTAGAGGCATTGCTTCAATTTTACTATCCCAGAGTTTTTCAGTCATAAATGACCTCCCATGTACGGTCCATGAATAAGGTGTCTAATATAAGAATTACACGGTGTATTAGAGAAATTGTTTTAACAATATTAATCATTCCAGAACTACTTATTCGGATAGATATACAATGAATATAGTTATTATCGGATTAGGTATGATGGGTCAAGCAATTGCTTACGACCTATATAAATATTCAAACTTTGAAAGTATTGGAGTAATTGATAATAATAAATCTGCACTTGAATTAATAAAAAAACCTATTGAAAAGGAAAAAATTATTTTTCATAATTTCAGTGTTGAAAAAATAAATAATGTTAAAGAATGTTTAAGAAATTATAACATAGCAATCTCTGCAGTCCCATATAAATACAACTATGAACTTGCTAAAACTGCAATTGAAACCAAAACCCATTTCCTTGATCTTGGCGGAAATAATGATATTGTAAAAAAAGAGAGAGATTTATTTGAAGAGGCTGTGAAAAAGGAAGTCACAGTGATTTATGATTGTGGTCTTGCGCCTGGTTTATCATCTGTAATTGTAAAAGACATAGTTGAAAGTATGAATTATATAAACTATGTAAAAATCCGAGTTGGGGGACTACCAATAAATCCTAAACCACCACTCAATTATCAAATTGTATTTTCAGTCAATGGTCTAATAAATGAATATACTGAAAAGGCAATTGTACTTGATAATGGAAAAATAATAAAAAAGGAATCAATGACTGAGCTTGAAAAAATATCTTTTCCTAGACCTTTTGGAGAAATGGAGGCTTTTTTGACATCAGGTGGTTGCTCTACACTTCCATATACATATAAAAACAATATAGACTATTTGGACTATAAAACAATTAGATATCCTGGTCATTGTGAAATTTTTAAAGCATTACTGGATATAGGAATGGCAAGTGAAAAATCAGTAGATCTTGGAAATAGAATCATTGTTCCAAGAGATTTGTTAATTACCTATCTAAAGCAAAAACTCCCATCAAATGAAAAAGATGCAGTTCTTCTAAAAGTAATTTCTAGATGTAAGAAAAATGGTAAAAAAATTGATTTAGAATATAATATGATTGACTATTATGATGATAAAAATAATATCACTTCCATGATGAGAACAACTGGTTATCCCACATCAATTATCGCTCAAATGATTGAAAACGGTAAAATAAATAAAAATGGTGTTTTTGGATGTGAAGAGATTGTTCCATGCTCTCCTTTTTTTAAGGAACTTGAAAAACGAGATATAAAAATAAAAAAGGATATTTTATGAATAAAGAAAAGGGTTTTATTCAAGGGAAAAAAAATGCTTTAATAAAACTTAAAAAAGCTCAAAAAGAAAAAAAAGTTGACGTAGGTATTGAATCAATACTTAATCGGATTAATAATTCTGATGATTATTATACCTCAAGTAGTTGCTTTGGAAGAATAGTTTTACTTGAGATACCTCAGATTGGAGATAAGAAACAGGCAAGATTTCTTGGCAAATGGCATAGTACTGTTAGCACTGATGAAATAATATCTGCAGCAAAAGGATCACAGACCGGCCAAATATGGCTTCTCTCACAATCCTCAATTATTCATATAATTGCAAAAACAAGTGAAGCTGCTGATTGGATTTTAAAAACAGCAATTAAGTGTGGGTTTAAAAATTCAGGTCTTAAGTCGTTTGGAAAAAAATTTGTTGTTGAGGTATGTAGTACAGAAAGACTTGATGCTCCAATTGGAAAAGATGCAGTTATTTACCCAGGTAAGGATCAAATTGAATTGTTAGTAGACATATCAAATGAAATCATAAAGAAATCAACTAAAAAATTACATAAATTTGAAGAAACATTAAAGAAATATTTTAATTCAAGCTCAAGCGATATTAAAAAGGGAAAAAAAGAAAAATAATAATTTTCCATATTTATTTTGTAATTATAATAATAATTAATTATTATTTAAGTGCTGTAACCATGCTTCTTTTGGGATTTTCCTATATATTCCGTAAGGCTCCTCACTTGTTTTTTCAATTGATGCTTCTTTAATTCCGTTGTTATTAAAAGACCAGTAATATTTTCGAATAAATTTTCCATTATCTTTGAATTCTTCTCTTCTAATCTGAAGTAATTTCACCCTTTGTAAATCATATAGCAATGCTCTTGCATATTTATCAATGGACAGATCTTCAATTTCTTTTCTTCCATTAAAAATATTATTAATTGTTTTAACAAGTGCTTTAGCATCCTCTTTATTCATTTTAAAGCTGTTTTTTAAGGCGCTTTCTAATAATTTCTTCATTTTTAGTTCCTCATTATTACTTTTTGATATTTTCCTTATAAAGCACTTGTTGTACAATTATTGTCTAATTTCTTTACAATAAATTCCAAAAATATTTTTTTCATCGAAATAATCATAAAACAACAAAAATCTTAATCCGAATTATTTAAATCCATAATGTGAATACAGTGCTTCAATAAAATTGGGGTTAATATTATGACAAAGAGAGTTTACAATTTCTATGCAGGTCCAGCAACATTACCACTTGAAGTATTAAAAAAAGCACAAAAAGAACTTTTAGATTTTAAAGGAACTGGTATGTCTCTTATGGAGATATCACATAGATCTAAAGAATATGCTGAGGTTCATACCAAAGCATCATCACTTGTTAGAGAACTTATGGGTCTTAAAGATGAATACAAGATATTATGGTTGCAAGGGGGTGCTTCAACTCAGTTTTATATGGTTCCGGTTAATCTTCAAATGAGGGGGAAACCAATGGAATATGTAAATACTGGAGTTTGGTCAAAAAAAGCAATAAAAGAGGCAAAGTTCTATGGTGAGGTTGATGTCGTAGCCAGCTCAGAAGATAAAAACTTTTCTTATATTCCTAAAGATATTTCTTTTAGCGAAGATGCAACCTTTGCTCATATCACAGGTAACAACACAATTTACGGAACAGAGTATCATGAATGGCCAAAAGCACCAAAAAATGTTCCTCTTGTTTGTGATATGTCTTCTAATATGATGAACAAAGTAGTTGATACAAATAAATTTGGCGTTATTTATGCTGGTGCTCAAAAAAATATTGGTCCAGCAGGTGTAACTCTAGTAATTGTAAGAGAGGATCTTCTTAATAGGGTTCCTGAAAACACACCAACTATGCAGAAATGGAAGACTCATGCTGAAAAAGATTCACTGTTTAATACAGGTCCATGCTGGGCTATTTATATATCAATGCTTTCACTTGAGCATCTCAAGGGTCTTGGTGGGATTCCGGAAATTGAAAGGAGAAATAGAAAGAAAGCCAAGATTTTATATGATTTATTTTATAAATCAAATGGTTTTTACAAAGGCCATGCAGCTCCTGATTCAAGGTCTCTTATGAACGTAACATTTAATTTACCAACACCTGAGCTTGAAGAAAAATGTATACAGGAAGCAAAAGCAAGAGAACTTATTGGTTTAAAAGGTCATAGATCAGTAGGTGGAATGCGTGCATCTATTTACAATGCTATGACAATTGAGGGTGTTGAAGCCCTTGCTGATTTTTTAACAGAATTTAAAGAAAAAAACCAGTAAAAATCAATATTTTCTTATTTTTTATTTTTACATTTTGACGTTTTGTCAAAAAACTTTTAAATACCACCAATGACAAATTATGACATGGTAAAATATATCAATGGCATGGTGGAAAGAAAAATGGTCAAAAGAATTATGGTTGTTGACGATGAACCTGATATCTTGTTCTCATTAAAAATTTTATTAGAGCGAAATAACTATGATGTTGTGATTGCACATAGTGGAAAAGAATGTATTAGGGAGATGGAGAAAGGTTTTAAGGGTATTGTACTAATGGATCTAATGATGCCAAACATGGATGGATGGGAAACAATAAATGAAATTATCAAGAGAGGATTAATGAATAATGTTGCAATAGAAATTATTACTGGCAATGGAACCAAGGCTTTTCAAACAATGGATGCGATGGGATCATATATTTTTGATTATATTGTCAAACCACTTGATATGCGTAGATTACTTTTAAGTATAGAAAGATGCAATCAACATTTTAACACTAAAAATACTTAGATAATAAAAAATGTTTAAAAATTGATATTTTTACAAAATGACATTTTGTCATATTGACATTTTTACAGATTACTCTTATATATCAAAACAGGCGTGTATGGTTAAACATCCCATCCTGTACATTCAAGGCTTAGGGCCTAAGATTCAAGGATGTATACCCTTGATTCATTCACCAATTACCTGCTATTAGGACCTAGGCCTATCCCAATAATAATTCTAAAAATCATCTAATTTTCTAATATTGCTCATATTTAAAAAATTTTGAACAGTTTTCCAAGAATGACGAGTGTAAGGTGGCAATTTTTTATATTTTTCAAACCATTTTTTTATAAAGTTCTGTGTAATCGGATCAGCAGGATAACCACTACCAAGAGGGTAATTTAACTTTTTCTCAAGGATCTGTGAAATTTTTTCTACTTCTTCATCTCTTCTGGTTTTTGCAATAATTGATGCTGCACTGACAATTGGATATATATCATCGGCCTTATGTTTTGAAATTATGACAGGTTTAATTGAAAGACCTGATAATATGTTATCTGCAAAACGTTTTTCATTTACATCAACAGAATCAACATAGCAAATATCGGGTTTTAGTTTTTTAATAATTTTAGTAAATGCATTTACCTCGATTTCATTTAATGTCATTACTTTTCTCATGTCATCAATGTCTTTGGCAGGTATTACTAAAACTTCATAATCTGATGAAATTTCAATTATTTTTTTTGATAAAATTTTTCTATTTTTAGGAGTAATTTTTTTCGAATCCTTTACATTGTATTCAATTATCTTTGAATCATTTTCTAAAGTTAATCCAGCGACAACAAGGGGGCCAATAACTGGACCTTTTCCTGCTTCATCTATACCGCAGATCATTAATATTTTGTAACAAACTCAAGTAAAAAGATATTACGGAAATAACAGGCAATTTTTTATTACAAAACCTTATTCAACTCAATTATGCCGCCGTAGCTTAGCTGGTGGAGCAGCTGATTCGTAATCAGCAGGTCGGGGGTTCGAATCCCTCCGGCGGCTAGTCTGACCATTTTTTCTCCGAGAAAAACAAAATTTTTTTGACGGCTTTTAACTGGGGTTTTTTAACTAAAAATATATAAAGGAAAAAAGTAAGAGATTTATGTTTTTTATAGTCCAAATCTTTGCAATATATATTGTATTAATGGGTATCGTTCTAAAAACCTTAACAAAGGTAAATTTGTTATTGTTTTGTTTCTTGGTCTTCCATATTTATCGGTCTTAATCAGCCAAACATCCTGATTTCCAGCACCAAATGAACTTGTATGTCCACATATTATGTATCCACCGTCTGTGGTCTGCTGAACATACTTACCAATTTCATTATCTATCCCTCCGAAGGTCCTATCCCACGCCTTATTACCATTTTTATAGGTTTTAATTAACCAAACATCAGCACCACCAGCACCAAATGAAAATGTATCTCCTGTTATGATATATCCTCCATCAGTGGTCTGCTGAACACAAACACCCCATTCATAACTTTTCCCTCCAAAGGTCTTATCCCATATTTTATTACCATTGCTATCGGTCTTGATTAACCAAATATCAGTACTACCAGTATCAAATGTAACTGTATTACCAGTTATGATGTATCCATTATCAGTGGTTTGTTGAACAGAATAACTCAAGTCAGTAGTTTCAGTTTCACCTCCAAAGGTTCTATTCCACACCTCAAATCCAATGCTGTCTGTTTTTATCAACCAAATATCAACATTATAAGTACTATAAGAATATGTATCTCCTGTTATGATGTATCCTCCATCAGTGGTCTGTTGAACACAAACACCCCAGTCATCATATTCCCCTCCAAAGGTCCTATTCCACATCTCGTTTCCAGCATTATCAGTCTTGATTAACCAAACATCACGATCTCCAGCGCCAAATGATTCTGTTTCTCCTGTTATTATGTATCCACCGTCTGTGGTCTGCTGAACATAGTAACTATAGTCAAAATCTGTTCCTCCAAAGGTCTTATCCCATATTTTATTACCATTGCTATCGGTCTTTATCAACCAAACATCAAATGTACCAACTGCAAATGATCTTGTATATCCTGATATAATATATCCGCCATCAGTAGTCTGCAGAACACACCGACCTTCATCCCAATCTGTTCCTCCAAAGGTCTTATCCCATATTTTATTACCATTGCTATCGGTCTTAATCAACCAAACATCAAAGTAACCAGCACCAAAAGACTCTGTCATTCCTGTTATGATGTATCCTCCATCAGTGGTCTGCTGAACACAATAACCATAGTCATTATCTTTTCCTCCGTATGTTTTCATAAATTTCTCATTAAATGGTTGTTGCTTTACTTTATAGATAGATAAATCATCATTAGAATTAAAAATAGCAACAGATGGTCTAATAGAAATGCCAATTAACAAGCATATTATCCCTATTATGAGGATGGTTTTATTCATAATAATCCTCCCTCGACTCTATAATTACATCTGATAAGAAGTATATAAATCTATAACACTACAAAATGGGAGTTTTTGGGGGAATTGTTTTAGGAGGGGATATTGTTCTAAAAGCCTTAGATACTGCAGATTAGATGCTCTGGTTCTTGGTATAACAATCTCAAACTCTGCCCACCTACTCTCAGTACTATCAATGTCGTTTGGTTTTTTTGCTGGACGCCAGTCAACATCCAGAGAAGGTAAAAAAGGTATAAATCCAAATCTGTTTGTTTTGAATCCCCAAATAATTATGGGTAATAATCTGGGCTTTTTCCAAAAGTTACCCATATATTTATTATCTGAATCTCCTGAAAGGATATTACTTATCTTTTTTTGGTATTTGAAATTGTTATATTGGATAAGATTGCATGAAGAAATTACGAGAAATAGGTTATATACGTTGTTTTTAAAAGAGTTTCTCGAAATCATATTAAATATACTAGCTAAAAACAATATGCCCAATGTATTATTTAGAATAATGTTACCAGAAATTATGTTATTGTTTGAGTTAAATAGGAATATTCCTGTAAAAGAGTTATTTAAAAATACGTTATTTATGATATAACAATTTATACAACCGAATAGTTGAACACCAATCATCGCATTATCTAATTCCAGATTTTTAACAGTAATATTGTTACAACTTATGAGAATTACCTGTCCGGCATCATCAATATATTCATCTGAGGCATCCTCTAAATATACTAATGGTTTACCATTAACTGTGTTATTATAAACAAAATTATGATATGCCGGTAACCAAAGACCACAATTGAAAAATGAGTTATTAGAAATGGTATTGTAACTTGAATTTATAATTGTGATAGCACCAATAAAAAGATTTCCATTTGATTTAATGATGTTACCCGAAATAGTATTGTTATTTGATTCCGTAAAAATTGGCATTATTTCAATGCCACTGCCATTTTGTATAGTAAAACCGCTAATGCTGACTCTTGAAACAACAATAGAAATCCCACTACCATCTATAATCGTATTAACTTTGTTCTCACCAATTATACCAATAGATTTGTTAACGATGATCATCTCATCCAAATCATACATTCCATTATAGACATAAACAGTATCACCATCACTGGCATTGTCTATAGCATCCTGTATCCTCGTGTAATTACCTGAACCATTACCTCCTACATAAAGAGTATTACCTCTATAAGATTGAATGATAGGTTTGTTTTGTATTTGAATACTAGATATAGAATTTAAACTCATACAAATAAACAAGATAATAACACCTATTGTTAGGATGGTTTTACTCATATATTTCCTCCCCATACTACAATATTCAAATCAGATACATGGTATATAAATCTTTAACACTACGAGATAGAGAGTCTTTGGAGGAGTAGGTTTAGGAGTGGGTATCGTTCTAAAAACCTAAAGGATAACTAATTGTTTATTGTTTGTTTTTGTGATAAAAATCTAAAAATATTATCTTATTCTGATTTTTAATAAATGAATATGCAATTCTATATGAACCAATATATAGTTCTCTGGTTCCTTTTCTTGCATATCGCATGGGTTTACCTATTTCAGGATTTTCTATTATTTTACGTATTTGTTTCTTTATTTTTTCTTTATCAGGTTTATCTTTTATCTTTGAAATTTTTTTAAGGAGATTTTCTTTATATTCTATATTCAACATTTTTCAAGTTCCTCTAAAAACTTGTCTGCTGAAAGTGATTTAAATCTTCCTTTTTCGTAAGATTTCCATGCTTTCTCTACCCTTTGGGCAAATTTTAGATCTTCTTTAAAATCTTTTGTAATCTCACTTACTCTCTTCATTATCAATCTGTCATGATCTTTTATAATAAGAAATTCTTCTCCTACAGCTATATCTCTTCTCATATTACTTGGTATGACAATTTGTCCCTTTGAGCTTATTTTTGTTATCGCAACTTCCATTTTATCAACAATGTAAGATATGTCTTACATAATATTTAAATATTGTGTTTATAAACTGAGTCAATTCTAAAAAATCTAAGTTATTATGTAGATAATAAACGAATAGAAAATAAAAATATTTTAACAAATCAGTGTCAAAATCTTCTTTATTGACAACATTTTTTGCGGATTTTAACTCAGACTCTATAATCCTTCTGGCAGCTAATTTGACCATTTTTTCTTCGAGAAAACTACTTTTTTCACAAAGAATCGTTGAGGGTTTTAAATCTCATAAAAAATTTTTTTAGAAAAGTATCTATAATCGACAATAAGTGATATTATAATCGACATTATTATATATCTGAATTTACAAACATATTATCATGTATAAAAATATAATGAGCAAAAAATATAAGTTATCATTAGATGAGGAGGAATTAGAGAATTACTATGAGGAATTCTTAGGGAGTTTCTAGAATTCATTGATTAAAAAGAAAAAAAGAAGACAGGGTTCACTCAAGTAAATCTATTGCTTTTCCTATTAAGAAATATCTTGTTGCATCTAACTGATGTGGGATATTTACATACTTTATATAACCAAAACCAACAAAACCTTGTAATGTAAATACTTCAGGTAAATTTTTTTTGTTAAGTAACTTATTTGTGTTCTTATCAAAGATAAACAATTTGTAATCAGGTGAGCTCCATCCAGGAGTATTCCATATATGCAGAATACCTTCCAACTTACCTATTTCTTCCTCCTGGTCATTTATAGTTATACCACCAATATATCCCCAACCAATTATGAAGTAACAATATTGGTGTTCAGGATCATTTTTATATTTTACTGGATTTTTCTCACTCTCTGCTTGTATATTTACTGCAAGTATTAAAGTTACAATTATAATTGCTATTGTCTCAAATATTATTTTTTTTAATTTTTTGTTTTTCATATATTAATCACTATATTCTGAAATGAACAAAAAAATATTTAACTTAAATAGGAAAATTTATTATATAATAAGCCATTACTGCTCTATATGAGTCAAAATAATATGACAATTTCAAAAGAGGTAACTGCGTATCTAAAAAGAAAACCATATGTTCAAGAATCAATTGAACAAGAGATAGTTAACTACAGTGCTCTATCAAGAAAAATAGCAAAGGATCTTGGGAATAAAAGCTTTGAAGCTGTAAAATCCACGCTTATTCGTGTAGCAAAAAAGAATAAAAAGAATAAGATTAACCGTGAACAAAAAATTATTAATCTCCTTAAAAAAGCAGATTTTTCAATAAACAATAAAGTTGCTGCTATTCATCATACATCGCTATTAAATATTGAATCAATAGCTTTTTCAAAAACACCTAGTGGATACATGTATTTTTTAAAAGAAGACATTGCAGAAAAATCAACTTATAAAAAAATTGAATATGGCTATGCTATTATACATATAAAAAATCAAAAAGAAATTGAAAATACACCTGGAGTAGCAGCTTTTTTACTTTCAGCACTTTCATCTGAGGACATCAATGTTGTCCATCTAATGGATTGTAGAGAAGATACTTTTCTGGTAATCAAGGAATACGACGCACCATTAGCATTTAAAACATTATCTGAGGCGCTTAGAATTTAAGACAAAGTTTTTAAAACATAAAAAAACCATCAAAATTTCCTTCTCTTATATCTCCTTACGGATTTTAACTGGGGTTTTTTAACCAAAAATATATAAAGGAAAATAAAGAAAGAGATTTATGTTTTTTATAGTCCAAATCTTTGCAATATATATTGTATTAATGGATATCGTTCTAAAAACCTCAAAAATAAATTGTTAGTTGATAATTTGCTTTTTGAAACTTTAACTTTTAATTCTCCTAGAGCACCACCCCAGTAATATTCATCTGCTGCAAATGCAGAAATTATTTTAGTCCCGGAGAAATAATAAGTGTGATTTACAGTCACTTCAACACCTGATGGAACTAATGGAGTAACATCAATTTCTCCATCGCCCCAATTGATAATATATCGAAGATCGTCACCATCAATATCCGTTGATTTAAATTTATACCCATATTTAACTCGTACTCTAACATTTGTGGGACCAGTAATAATTGGTGGACTTGGTGCATGATTATCCCATGGTTTCATAAGTGGATAACTATCTATATTATCACCATTAGGTATTAAATATGGTGTATCCCCTATTCCATCTCCATTAGCATCTGTTCCATTATAGTCATGCCAATAATTCCCTTTTTTACTATTGTTCCAATGATTATTGCATTCATCCCGCGCATTCCAATTATGATTATTCTCAAAATTATTACAATAAATATTATTATCATCTGATTCGCAACAAAATTCTAATCCACCTGAATTATTAAATATCGAGCTTGCAAAAACATTATTACCATTAGAGCTTTCAATACAAATACCAATATTATTGTTGTTTATTACGTTATATGCAAGATGATTATTCTGAAAAACGTAATTATCATATGATCCACAAATATAAATACCATATAAGCTGCATGAGGAAATATAATTTCCTACTACACCGTTTTGATCTGAATAATTCGTAACAATTCCATTTTTAACATCTGATATAATGTTTGATGACAAATAGTTATCAATTGAGCTACTGGAAATATAAATACCTTGTTCAACGTCCATGATTTTATTCAATCCAACAAAGCAATTCGATGAGTCTATTTTAATCCCTATCATATTATTTTTAGATCCATCACCTATAATTTTGAATCTTCCGATTGAACAATAACTATCCTTGATACGAACAATCACATCATCACTTCCACTACCATCAATTACTGGAAAGGCTTCATCTTCTCCCCAAATATTTATTGTTTTATCAACAACAACATTCTCATGATACGGCGAAGAATAACCAAAGACAAATACGGTATCCTGAACAAACAAATTACCATCGGAAGCATCGTCTATTGCATCCTGAATCTTACTATAATTACCAGGACCAGTACCACCTACATAAAAAGTTTTACCACCACCAGATGATAAAGTAACCTTTTCCAATTTATTAACAGCTGTCGTCGGAAAAGCACTAATGCTAATGAACATAACGGCTAACATCAGTACCAAACCTTTCTTATAATAACTAATTTGCATATTATTTCCTCCCTATATTACAATATCCAAATCTGATTAATAGTATTTAAATTATGTGATAAGAAATAGCAGTGTTATAAAAGAATAAAAAAAAATTTGAAAATAAGCAAAATAAACCTCAATTTTTCTATTTGCGGATTTTAACCTATGCCCTATAGCCCCTCCAATAGCTATTTTTACCTTTTTTACTACTCATATTTAACAGTTATATTTAAGTAATTATAAATTCATATTCATATTAATGTTTATGAAATTAAATCTAAAACTCGTAACTATATTTATAATAGCAATCCTGCTATTATCCTCAATTTATATAGTATATTTTACAATAGGAAAAAATGTTGATAAAGATTCTCCTTCTATTGATGATATTACTGGTGATGCAGTAGGAAAAAATGGAGATATTATTACAATATTAGTTAAATTTTCAGATAACATAAAAGTTACAAAAGCAACATTTCATTATAAGAAAATTAATGATGCTGAATGGACTACTGAATCAATATTAAGTGGAAGATTTGATATTCAATTAGATGATAATGAAGATTTTCAATATTATGTAACAATTGATGATGCTGCAGGTAATGGTCCTGTAGGAAATCCTTCAACAGATGGTAGCATTTTTTATAATATAGTTGTTATAGATGAAAATAACAATGATGAAGAATATACAAGAAATGTATTTTTAGAAGAGGCTTCATTTACAACATGTACATATTGCCCTATTGTCGCCGGTATGTTATATGATTTATATACTTCAGGAAATTATAATTTTTACTATGTAACATTAATCAGGACAAATGAAAAAGCTGTTGATCGATTAGATAATGAGTATAATTTATTTGGATTACCATCAGTATTTGTTGATGGAGGTTATAAAGTCCTTATGGGTGGAACACATGAAAAATCAGAATATGCTCAAGCAATTCGTGAAGCTGAGATAAGAATTGCACCTGATATACAGATAAAAGTTACTGCAGAATATGATAATAACACAAATAAATTACTCAGTAATGTTTTTTTGAAAAATAATGAAAATGAAAAATATGATGGGCTACTCAGAGTTTATTTAACAGAAAAAGTATCACGATGGAGTGGACCTGAAGGTCAACCTTATCATTTTGGTTTTCTTGATTATATTAGAAAAAATGAGATTCATTTAGATGCTGGTGAAAATAGTACATATGATGATGAAATGGAATTATCAGATTTAGATCCAGAAAATTTGATGGTAATAGCTGTTGTTTTTAATTCAGAGAAAAAACAAGGATATTCGGACCCACCAGCTAATAAATTCCCATTCGATGCATATTATGCTGATGCCGTTGAAGGTTCAGAATTAATAGAGGGTGGTAATCTTCCACCAACCGTGGGATTTAGTTTACCTGAAATAGGAATGATACATTTTCTTGGTAAATCAATTTTTGAATCAAAATTAATTAAAAAAACAGTTCTAATTGGAAAAACAAAAATAATTGCAAATGCTGAAGATGATTCAGGAGTTGAAAAAGTAGAGTTTTATATAAATGGGATTTTGGTTGGAAAAGATACTGAAGAACCTTTTGAATATAGTTTTAGAAAAGTAAAATTGCTCAAGCGATTTATACGTAAATATACAATCAGCGTTATTGCTTATGATTCAGAAGGAAAAACTGGTAATAGTAGTATTGAAGTTATTGGTTTTTGGTTATGAAATTAAAGCTTTGAATTATTTTTTTTAAGTATTAAGATACAACCTATTATTGCAATTAAAAAAATCATAATTTCAAATCCTGGTGAACCATTTGACTCATTTGAGCTTCCGGAATTTGTTGAAAGAACAGTGGTATGGTCTTCAAATGTAATCCATTTATTATTACTATTTATTACAACTTTATAAGTTATTGAAGTAACATCATCCCACATAAGTGTAACATCTTTTTCATATGTATTGCTATCAATTTTTATTAAGGAAACATTCTGTGGAGGTGCATGACAAATACCTTTTTCTTTATTACATTCACTTACAACTATCCAAACCGATGAAATGCTATTTCCTGAAAAATCAACCGAAAAGGTAACATCTGATTGTGGAGTTGGATTTGTTGGATTTAGAGTAATATTTTCAACAATTGGATCGGCTACAGTTATATTGCCCGTTGATAATAATATTAAACATACACAAAAAAGGTTAATAAATAAATATTTTCCAAATTTCCTCATCATATCTTATTCCCCAATTACTCGTAATTTTTTATTAAGTTGGTTATATAACATAGTAATATTTAAATATTCGCATTTACTTATATATTTTTAATGGATGAAGTTGATTTTTTCAAAGCATTAGGAGATCCAACTAGATTAAAAATTCTTGAATGTATCAAAAGTGGTGAGAAGTGTATTTGTAAAATCATTCCATATACAAGAAAATCACAACCTTGTGTTTCACAACACTTGAAAGTAATGAAACATGCAGGTGTTGTTGATGAACGAAAGGATGGAACAAGGATTATGATAAAAGTTTCAAATAAGGAAATTTTTAAAATTATTGACAAGGTAAAACGTTTAAAGTGAATTTATGACACCAATAGACATATTAATTTCGGGTCTTGAGTCATTGCAGGAGTATCTCTCAGCACATGTTCTAACTTGTCTTATACCTGCATTTTTCATCGCTGGAGCAATTGCAGTATTTGTCTCAAAACAATCGATATTGAAATATTTTGGAGCAAAAACAAAGAGATACATTTCTTATTCAATTGCATCTGTTTCTGGCGCAGTCCTTGCGGTTTGCAGTTGTACTGTTCTTCCCTTATTTGCAAGTATCTATAAACGAGGTGCAGGAATTGGACCTGCAACAACTTTTTTATTTTCAGGTCCGGCAATCAATATTTTAGCAATTATTTTGACAGCTCGCGTTTTAGGTTTTGATATTGGTATTGCTCGTATCATCGGTGCTGTTGGCATGTCAATTATTATAGGTCTACTTATGTCATCTATATTTAGGAAACATGACAAAGAAAACCAGAAAAATAATATGCTTGCACTCCCTGAAGATCAAAAAAGTAATCGACCTATCAAAGTATCGTTATTGTTTTTAATATTGTTGATTTTAATTTTGGTAATTGGAGCTGCAAGTACTGATTATATACCATGGATACCTAAACTTGGAATTGTATATATACTTACAATTTTTGTATCTATAATCCTTATTTTTTATTATAGTCGTGATGAGATTAAACAGTGGGGTGGAGAGACCTGGTTCTTAACAAAGAAAATATTTCCAGTATTATTAATAGGTGTATTTATCGTTGGTATCATTGGAGGTATCGCAGCATTTTATACCCCCGGATCTGACCCGAGCAATGCAGTTGGTATTGCAGTTGCTCCTTATATTGGAGGTAATAATATTTTGTCTTGTTTTTTTGCATCTATCATTGGTGCAATATTATACATGCCTACACTGCTAGAGGTAGCTATTGTTGGAGATTTATTTGGATATAGTGCAGGTATTATGAGTGGAGGTCCAGCTCTTGCATTGCTTCTTTCAGGCCCCTCTTTAAGTCTTCCAAATATGATAGTAATTACAAGGGTTATGGGTGTGAAAAAAGCCTTAGTATATATTTTATTGGTAGTTGTTGTAGCCACATTTATTGGATTTATATACGGGTTGATTGGCGGATGAAAAGAAAGGAGATATAAAAATGAAGATAGAAGTATTGGGTCCAGGTTGTGCAAAATGTAAAGCAACTGAAAAAATTGTTAAAAAAGCTGTTGAGGAACTAGGAATTCAGGCAGAGGTTGTAAAAATCGAAGACCTTCAGGAAATTATTGATCGAGGGGTAATGATGACTCCAGCTGTAATAGTAGATGGAGAGGTAAAAATTGTAGGACATGCTCCAACTATTGATGAAATAAAAAAAATATTAAAATAAAAAACTAGGGAGAATAAAATATGAAATCTAAAATTACTGTGCTAATAGTAATTACAATTATTGTAATGTTATTCAGTGGTTGTACTAATAATAATTCTCAAAATAATAATTTTGATACTACACCTGTTGATTCGTCCTGGTTAATTGATTATTATCCTGTTCATACTGTTGGAAATAGCTCTGAAGAATTTTGGATACACTATCCCTCAGATAATCCAAATTTCAATCAATCTATATCTCATCTACCGTGGGTTAATGATTCCTTAGAGGAAGGATGCGTTTTATTTGTAGTACATAAGACCGGTTGTGAAGCATGTAAACCTCAAGCTGATAGAGCTATAAATCTAGCAAAAAAATATGGAAATTTTATTGTGTTTCATGATTTAGATATAACCCTAGGAGGTACTATTGAACAGAGGGCGTATGATTCCTATTTATATGATCCCGATGGTTCTCCAGGGCTTATTGCACTAACAGGAATTTTTACATTATTTAAAAATAATGGAACTATTGAATATGCATGGCATAGTTGGGAATTGGATGTAAAAATTTCAGAGATGGAGTCATGGATCAAAGACGCGATTTATTATTATAATATGAGTGGTGTGAGATAGATTATGAAAAAGATAATAGCTGTTGTAATTGGATTAATTATAATATTTATAATTTTCATTGCTTTTTTTCCTTCATTATCTGATAACGATCAATTCGAAGTAATACCAGCATATAATTTTACTGCTGTCTCAGAAGGTGGAATAGAATTTTCTTTAAGTGATTATAAAGGAAATGTTACACTTCTACATTTTACAGGTTTAGAAACTCCCCTTTGTATCGAATGTGAAGAGGAGATGACACAACAGCTGGAACAAATCGAGAGTCTGATAGAATCAAATACTGATGTTAAGATAATTACTATAAACATCCGAAAAAATCCTTTTTCAGAAAGTGGGAAAGATATTGCTGAAAACGATTATAATATAAATGTAAGTTGGCATTGGATTGAGGATTTTGAACCCTATCAATATGCTGGTTTATACCAGGAATACTGGACAGTTAATGGTGCTTTTTCTAATCCAACAATTGTTTTAATCAATGCAAATCAAAGTATAGTTGGAGTGTATAATGTATATTGTTTAGGTATAGGAAAAATTGATGGAGTACAGACTGCTGAATCATTAGATGATGATATAAAAAATATATATTCAGGTGAATGGGAAGGTTTTCAAGGCGGAGATATTAATGAAGGAATTACCTTTGTAGGTATATTTCTTCTAGGTATTCTTACATCATTATCACCTTGTTCAATAGCTTTACTTATTGCTATGATTTCTTACGTTGGTTCTTTGCAAAAACAAGTAAAAAATAATGCTATGAAAAAATATTCGATCCAGGGATTTTGGATAGGTGTTGTTTTTACACTTGGCATGGCATTTGTGTTTTTTATTTTTGGTATGATTATTTCTTCAGTTGGTATATTTATTGAAGTCTCTACTATGTTTTTCTTGATAGCAGGAATTATTCTTATTATCCTTGGAATAAATGTTTTTAAACCACTGACAGAACTTATAAGATTAAGAAAAGAAAGTAAACCTGAATCACAGGTTATGGAAAAAGGGAAAAATATTTTTTTAAAGCTGAGTAAAAAATCAATTTATTTAGGAGCATTTTTTCTTGGAATTTTATTTTCAATTGGTTGGGCACCTTGTGCAATATCACTTATGATGCCTGTATTTATATTAACACTTTCACAAAAGATATCAATTATTATGGGCGGGCTTCTCTTATTTGTATTTGGTCTAGGACACGGTATTCCTATTATACCATTATGTGCAGTAACAAGTAGTGTCAGGGGAAAACTTGGAAATAAATATCTTTCTGCTGGAAGATGGATGCAGAAAATTTTTGGCGTTCTCATTATCATTATTGGTATAATAATGGCAGCAAGATTCTGGGGGTTTAAGTTATGGTGAAATATTTAAAAAACATTAATAATACAAATATTAATATAAATATATGTAATAATAGGATTAAGGAGGTATATTTATGAATAAAAAAATAATTGGATTTATTGTATTTTTACTTCTTATAGGTTTCTCAGTTTTATCTAAAGCAGATATTGTTATTGATAATAAAAATGTAGAAGAACTGTCTATTGATGATAACTATTTGAAAAAACCGACTTTTGCTGAAAGTTATCTTTTAGATTTCTGGATTGAACAAGATAAACTGGAATCTAATTCTGGAACTTCAGGTGATTATTTCGGCAATTCAGTAGCAATTGATGGTAATTATGCTATTGTTGGTTCTAACGGTGATGATAGTGGTACTGGATCAGCAAATATTTATATTCGCAGTGGTACAAGTTGGGTTGAACAGCAGAAATTAGTATCTTCTGATAGTGATGTTGGTGATTATTTTGGTTGCTCTGTAGCAATTGATGGTAATTATGCTATTGTTGGTGCATTTGGTGATGATGGTGGTACTGGTTCAGCATATGTTTTCAATCGTTCTGGGACTAATTGGGTTGAAGAATATAAGTTAGTTTCTTCTAATGGTGAGGTTGGTGATTTTTTCGGTTGTTCTGTTGCAATAGATGGTAATTATGCTATTGTTGGAGCATATGGTGATGATAATAATACAGGTGCAGTATATGTATATAACAATAGTGTAGGTGTTTGGATTGAAGAGATAAAATTGATAGCTCCAGATTTTGAAACTGGAGATTATTTCGGTAGCTCTGTTTCCATCGATGGTAACTTTGTTATTGTTGGTGCTTATGGTGATGATGATTACTCTGGTTCAGCATATATACTTGAAGTTTGCTGTTATTGGAAATGGAGAGAAAAGGTGAATTCATCCAGTGGTTTGCCTTATTTTGGATGGTCTGTAGGAATAAATGGAAACTATGCAATAGTAGGAGCCCCAGGAGAACCTAATAGCAACAGTCCTGGTTCAGCTTATGTTTTTAATCGTGATGGTAACAGATGGTATGAGCAGACAAACTGGAGTGGTGAAAATATTGATGATTATCTTGGTATATCTGTTGCAATTGATGGTAATTATGCTATTGTTGGTTCTAACGGTGTTGATAGTATTACTGGTTCAGCATATATTTTTAATCGTACTGGAACAAATTGGATTGAAGAGCAGAGATTAGTTACTTCTGATGGTGAGGTTGGTGATAATTTCGGCTGTTCTGTAGCAATATACGCAGGTTATGCTCTGATTGGTGCGAATGGTGATGAGAATAGTACTGGTTCAGCGTACGTCTTTTTAAATAGTGGGATTCCTGATCTATCAATAGAGATTTCTGGAGGATTTGGAGTTAAGGCAAAGATTACAAACAATGGCGACAATGAGGTTAAAAATTTAGATTTTACAATTTTTATTAAAGGTGGTATATTTGGAATGATTAATAGATCATTTAATTATCAAATAGACATACTACCAAGTGAATCAAAAATTGTTACATCAGATATATTTATAGGAATTGGTAAAATAGATATATTAGCATTTACAGATTTTGATGAGAAGAATGTTTTAGGTATTCATTTATTGTTCTTTTCGATTGTGTATTAAATATTTATAGCACACTTGATTGTTATAAAGAAACAAATAACCATGGTAAATAAATTCTTGAGGATTTTTAATCTATTTTCTATAGATCCATAATAGGCTCTTATTTACATTCTTTTGAAAATTGATTTTTTTTTCCGAAATAGTTAAATATGTATTTTTTTTCTTTGTTTTGAGGAGTGAAATTATGAAAATATATAGAAGTTATATATTACTAATAGGCTTAGCTGTAATATTACTGTCAAGTGTATTAGTTTCAGCAGAAACTCAAACCGACCCGTCTGGTGATGTGTATCATTGGAAACTTACAGGAACTGCTTGGGGTTGGATACCAAGTACTGATCCAAGACCAAACATTGACATAACGGAATTAACTTATACATCAGATGGAAATCAAATTACCATCTCATTGAAAGTTGCAGGAACCATCCAATCCTCAGAAAATATAGCATATTGGGCATGGGTGAATACATCTGATGCTTTTTATCAGCTATTTTGGATGAATGGTCAAGACGGTAATATGGCAATGAGCACAGAAAATGCTATGCAATTTGAACTAGCTAATGCAACTATAGCAGATGATACAATAACATGTACCTTTAACTTAGTAGGCAACGATTATAATAGTACAGAATACTGGGGATATGCTGCTGAATATGAGACCTTCGGAGATATTACAAAAGATTGGTGGGGCGATTGGATTCCTGGGGATTATTCTCCATTCTGGGGCGAAAACGGTGATGGAGATGGAAACGGAGATGGCGATGGAACAACTGATAATGGAGATGACAGTGGCGGCTCACCAGGTTTTGAAGCAATTGCAATAATAGCAGCAATTGGTTTGGCATTTATTATATTAAGAAGAAGGAAATAAACATCTATTTCTTTCTATTTTTTTTGCTTTAAAAATTTAACTTCCAGTTATTATAAAAAAATCCTTTTTACTATTTCAAATATAACTGGATAGTTTTGCAGTAAGTTTAGAAATGGTGTATTAATTGTTTTTTCCCGTGGCATAGTTACAATTAGTTCTGCTAAAGGTCCTTCAGCTCCATAGACGTCCTTTGGTTTACATATGATTGTGTAAGTTCCTTGAAATTGATAGGTATATCCTTTTGTGACAACTTCACCAGACGCATATGGGCCATACCATTGACCAACACATGTTCCCCCCCAACAGATGTAATAATATATATCATCCCCTTCTGGATCAGTTGATACAAAAGTCCATTCATATGTATTTCCATACGTTCCAGTTGTAGGACCATCAATAACTGGGAGTAATGGTGGATTATTTTCTATTCCATATGTCTTAAATGCTGCATCTATACCAGAATCTGTATACCATTTTTCTCCATCTTTTGACCAATAGATACTTCCGTTTGGATAAACATCTCCTGTCTTTGCACCCCAAGCATAACGATTATCAACAGCATTAATGGTAGAACATATTATATAATAAGAATTACCCATTGTTATATTAATATCATCAAAATCAAACTCTATCCAACTAAAGTCTTCAGAAGGAATGGAATCGGGACTTTTACTTATTGAAGTAAGTTCAGTTCCTGTTATGCTTTCTTTTATTGTAACTGTCAGATTATAAGTTGTAGTAACATCTTTCTTAACCATCAGTTCAACACGCGTTAAAACGTCCTTTGCAGGTTTAAATTTTTGAGCAACTATATAATAATCATAAGGATTGTCAGGTTCTCTTCCAATATATCCAAAACCATCCCTTTCCAGCTGGTACTGATCCAATTCATCCCTATTTTTAAAATTATTATTTTCACAGTTTTTTTCAGAATAAATATTATTCATATTTTTTTCAAAAGTAAAGGCACTAATTCCAAAACCACTAAAAACTAAGATCCATACTATTAATAAAGGTAACAATTTCTTCATATTAATCCTCCCAATTTTTTATTTACATATGATTCATACTATATAAAATATATGTTAAAATATAGCATATTTTGCCTGGGTAAATACCTTTTCTGTTTTGAGATTTTGATGGTATAAGATACTTATAATTTTTTATTTAATAATACAAAAAAGTAACAATATCTAAATAATTTTACAATATAACATTTATATACTTCTTACCTGATTTATATTATGAAATCGAGGGAGGATTATGAAAAAGACCGTCCTCATATTAGGGATAATATTTTTACTTGTAGGGATTTCTGTAAATTCATCTAATAGCATTAGTATTAACAATAAATCAATAAAGCCATTAACAGAAGGTAATATTTTGTATGTTGGTGGTAGTGGACCTGGAAATTATTCAAAGATACAGGATGCGATAGATGATGCAGTTGATGGTGATACGGTTTTTGTATATGATGATAGTTCACCATATTATGAAGGTATTGTTATTGATAAATCAATTAATTTAATCGGTGAAAATAGAGATACAACCGAAATTATACTCAATTGGGGGATTTTTTACGTTGTAGAGATTTATTCTGATTTAGTAAATATTAATGGTTTTACAATAATGTCAGATTACAAAGTAGATAATTATTATGGAGGTGGACTATTAATCGAATCGAATTATAGCAATGTATCAGATAATATTATCAAAGAATTTTTTCATGAAAGCCTGTCTGGAATAAAACTCTCATACTACAGTAATAATAATACTATTACTGGAAATATTATTCAGGATACTATGACCGGTATAGATTTATCATATTCAAATAATAACTTAATTAGTAGTAACAATTTCAATAGCAATTGGAATTGTATATGTCTTGATTCATCAAGTGGAAATACTATCATTAATAATACATTAACAGAAAATGCCCATGGAATAATACTTAGTAGTTCTTATAACAATTATATCTTAGGAAATATATTATATGATGATGCTATGTGTACTACCTTACGATTATATTTATCAAATTATAATATAATAAAAAATAATACAATTTCTTTATGTGCAAGTATAAGTATAAGTTCTTCTAATCATAATACAATCGAGGACAATATTGTTAAACAATGCAAATATGGAATATTACTTTCGAATTCATCATATAATAAAATATATTCTAACAATTTTATTAACAATTTTAACTATGGAATTTATACACATTCCTATTATGTTCAAGTTCATGAAATAAACCAAAAACATTCAAAACGATGTAATTATTATTCTGATATTATTCAAAATTTTAATAATAGTTGTTTATTTATTTCAGGAAATAATAAAATTTATCATAACAACTTCATAAAAAATACAGAAAATGCTTATGATGAATGTAATAATTTTTGGGACAATGGTTATCCCTCAGGTGGAAATTATTGGGATGATTACAATGGGACAGATGATGATGGTGATGGAATAGGTGACACACTGTATCCTATTTCCGGTGGTGATAATGATGATAATTATCCCCTGATGGAACCATGGATTATTAAATTCCCAGTTGCTAACTTTTCAATACATAATGATTCTGATATCGGAATTGTAACTTTTGATGCTTCATCTTCCTTTGATGCTGATGGGGAAATCATTTCTTATGAATGGGATTATGGTGATGGAGCAGTTGATGAGGGAATATATGGTTGGCATCAGTATTGTGAAGAAGGAATTTATAATGTAACATTAATTGTTACAGATAATGATGGATTTATTGATAATTTAACTAAGAGTATTGAAGTTTTTATTTTTAATATTCCTCCACCAGTTACACTCATTGATGGTCCAAAATCAGGTATTCCAGGGTGTTTGTATAATTATACATTTAGTATTTCTTATGTTCCTGAAATTGCAATGGTATTTCTTTATGTGTATTGGGGAGACGGTGATAATTCAGGATGGATTGGTCCTTATTTCTCAGATGATTTAATTATAATTGGACATTCATGGTCTGAAGAAGGTAAATATACTATTAAAGCAAAAGCAAGAGATTATTGTAGAGAGGGTTCCTGGACTGAGTTTATTGTTACTATGCCCAGAGATAAATCTCTATCAATCTCAACATTGTTGAAGTTTTTAGAAAGATTTCAATTAATGAATAAAATATTGGGATTGTAGTAAGTTTTTCTTACTCTTGTTGAAGCTCTTTCATATAAATATATATTTTAGGATTGTAAGCAAATCCAATATCTTAATATATAGTTACATTTTTCTAAATAATGAAAAATTAGAATTGAATAGTGGTGTTGATTTTGAATCTTGGAATAAAAGATCGTGTAGCAATTGTTACAGGTTCTAGTCAAGGTATAGGCAAAGCAATAGCCTTTGGTTTAGCAAAAGAAGGAGCAAAAGTAGTAATTTGTGCAAGAAATAAAGAAAAACTTCTAGAAACTGTAAGGGAATTTGAGAATTCAAATATAACAGATATTTTAGAAGTACAGGTTGATCTGAAAAATAAAAAAGATATACAAAACCTGGTGAATAGAACCATTCAGACATTTGGAAATGTTGACATATTGGTAAACAACTCTGGAGGGGTTCCTCCTCAATTATTTTCAGAGACAACTGAAAAAGATTGGCAAGACGCAATCGATTTATTGTTGATGTCCACTCTTAACTGTTGTCATGAGGTTATCCCATATATGAAAAGACAGAAATGGGGAAGGATTATTAATATGACCTCATTTGCGGCTAAACAACCTGAAGAAAGACTCATTTTTTCAAATGCAATAAGAGCAGGGATTCTTGGTCTATCAAAGAGTTTATCAAATGAACTAGCCGAAAGTGGTATTCTTGTAAATGCAGTATGTCCTGGTTGGACTTTGACAAAAAGGGTTGGAGAATTAGCTCAATCAGTAGCAGATAATAGAGGAATCAGCTCTCAAGCAGTAATAGAAGAGTGGGCTAGGCAGATACCTGTGAAAAGATTAGCTCAACCAGAGGAAATAGCAAATCTTATAGTATTTCTTGCTTCAAAACAAGCTAGTTACATTACAGGAACTGTAATACAGGTTGATGGTGGATATATAAAATCAATTTTGTGATATTTCATTATTTTGAATTTTAATATCAAAAATCCTTATACTTAACTACTTTTTTAAATTGGTATTTTATGTGATTCTAATGGTACAGAATAAGGTAAATAAACAGATTTACTAGGAGTTGGATTTATAATATTTGTAAAAACTGTTGTTATAATTTTAGTAATAAATGGCTTAACTTTCCACTCATATACAATAAAAGGGTTTTTTATGATTTGTTCTGCAGTCCAATTATACATATCTGATACAGTTTTAACACATATAAGATATCTTTTTGGCATATAACAATAACCTTTTTCAGCCATTTCTTGCCAATAACAATATCGGGAGATTTGACCTTTGATAAATTCAGAGAAATTTCTTGGATGTTGTTTTGTATATTCGTAATCAAGACTTTCTAACCCGTGTCTCTCAAGATCTGACAATGGTATGTAGGACCTGCCAAGTTTAAGGTCTTCAGCTATATCCCGAACAGCATTAATACATTGTAATGCTCTTCCAAGATATCTTGAGCAATGATAAGCTTTCTTGTCCATACCAAGAACATTTACCATATACAGTCCCATGACCTCAGCTGCACCGTATACATATTCAAGTGTCTCATCAAGGGTATTATAAGTTTTTTTTGTTAAATCCATCTCCATTGAATCAAGAAATGCTTTTGTCCAACTTGGATCAAACTTTTTTCTTTTTTCAAGCTCAATAAAAGTATCTATTACAACATCATCTGTTGTAACCCCACTATGAGCTTGTTCATATTTTTCTTTAAAGTTGTAAAATCCTATTTTATCTTGTGTCATTGAATCAACAAGATCATCTGCGGTTCTGACAAATCCATATAATACAAATACGTCATTTCTAATCTTTTTAGGGAAAAATAGACTGCTATAAAACATGGTCCTGCTCCCCTGTTGAAAGATAGAATAAATTTTTTTATTAATCATAACTCATCAATTTTTTTTATTTATTATCTTATTATTTGTGACATTTAATATATATAATTGTTTCTCATGGCTAATTGTTAACAATCAACTTTAAATTTTTTATTTCCAAATTTTTATTTTAAAATTTGAGAAAGTAGCTGTAAATAAATTCTGCATATAAATTTTTCTATTAGTAAAACTTTTTTTACAATTTTTAACTTGAAATTTTTATTTAAAATAATTCCTATTCTTAATAATACTAGATTTTAGATTAATCATTTAAAAAATGAAATTGGAGAAACAGTGTTATAAAATCAATGATGCATCAATATATAGCAGGGATAAGGTCCTTTATGGACATATCCGCATGAGGCGCAAATTTTATTTCCGCAATTGCAAAGATAGTATCGAACGTTTTTACATTTATCACAATTCCATTCCCCTTGAATTAATTTTATTTCCCCCTGGTTTAAAATATGTTTTTTATCCATGATTATATATCTGTAGATCTAAATATATAATACTGTCGATTAAAAAATCGTTTATTGACGTAAAATGTCAAATATTTCAACAATTCTCCAATATTTTTTTAATCCTATCAATTAAGTCTTTTATGTCAAATGGTTTGACTATATAATCTTCTGATGTCATTCCGCCCATACCTATGCTCATGACATCACCTTTAGCAGTTAAAAACACAATTGGAATCTTGTTCCATCTTGGATTTTCCTTTATTTTAGCAGCAACGTCCCATCCACTAACCTCAGGCATCATGATATCAAGCACAATTAAATCAGGATTTGCAGACGATTGAGTTAACTTTTTAATGCATTCTTTACCACTATTTGCCCTTATTACATCAAAACCGCTCATCTCAAGCATTTGCCCAACTGTTGTCAAAATATCAGGCTCATCATCAACTACCATAATTTTTTTACTCATTTCAATCAGTCTCTTTTAAAATCTTATCAACCCTATTTAGAAGTGTTTCTTTATCAAAAGGCTTCATTATATAATCGGCAAGACCTTCTTCAATTAGAACCTGTTTTCTTTTATCCGATATCTCCAAAACGCTCATGAATGCAACTTTTATGTTATGTTTTTTATTATTGATTCTATTAAATACGTCCCATCCACTCATGCCTGGCATCATAATATCTAAAAGAACTAGATCTACCTTTTCTTTTTCAAGTAATCTTAGACATTCCTCACCGCTGTTGGCAGTGATAACATTATACCCGCCTAGTTCAAGTACGGTTCTTGTAAGATCAACTATATCTGGTTCATTATCCACAACCATGATTTTTTTCATTTTATCCTCTCATCAAATTCTAAAGATATATCAGTGATAACAACAACAGTATATCGGTAATATGTTTTTAAATTAATGCATTTATTATTTAAAATATGTACTTTATTTGTTTAGAATTTTAAATCCTTCTTCCAATTTTACCTTTGTTACAACAATTGGTGCTGGTTTCCTTGAGTTTTCCTCGTTTTTAATTTTGTCAACCTCTTTAATATTTACAGTGACTTCTGGACCAACCTTTTTTTCGTAATTCTCTTTTATTTCTTTTTTTATGACATCAACAGAAACACCAACATTTCTCAAATCATTATCAATAACAAGTAGTATCTCTATTTCATCTATTTTATTTTGCCTAATCTGGTATTGTTTAACCTTGAAGCTTTTATATTTAGTCAAAACAGGTTCAACAAAACAAAATGCCCCCGGTGGAAATATTTTTCCGCTCGGTAGAACAACATTTGCCCTTTTTCTACCTTCAACTCCTCCCTCAATAACAGGTGTGTCAAGACCACATTTACATTTCTTAAGTGGATTTATTGTCACCCAATCATCCATTCCAGTATATCTAACTATTGGAGTTCCTTTACCCCACAAACGAGTTATTATTAAATGCCCTCTTTTTCCGGGGGGTAGCAACTCTCCATAATCATCCATTGCCTCAATATTAAAAAAATCCCAATTAACATGCCAATTTCCATGAATGCATTCAGTTGCAATCACCCCTTGTGCTTCAACGGATTGATATGTATTTAATAAAGGACATCCAAAAGCATCTTGAGCATATTTTCTAGTATACTCATCAAGTATTGAACCTGCAGAGTATAAAACAGTTGGATTGATATTTTTGCCATATCCTTTTCTTTTTAAAAAAGCAAGATGTTGGAAAATGGCTGGATAAGATAAAATCATATCTGGTTTGAATTTATCCAAAATATCGATAAGTTCCTTAGTAGGTCTACCAACATCAATGTTCAATCTTTTATCCTTGAGTAATAATGGATTTACATATTTATTAAAATGTTCTTCTGCTACAAGATCAATTCTGCAGGGATTAAGATTTCCTATATGGGCTATTTTAATTTTCTTCCAGTTTAAGTCAAATTGCTTTATATCTCTTATAATTGTAATTCCGCCAATGCTCATAGTTATAAAATCGGTATAAATAGAAATTGATTTACCAGTTGTACCACCAGTACTTATAACATATTTTTTATTTTTATTACATCTATATGGTAATATTTTATCTGGAAAACCTTCACGCATATCATTTTTAGATACCATTGGTATCTTGACTATATCATTTATTCCTTTTACATCTCTGGGATGTATCCCTGATTTTTTGTATCTTTCGTGATATAAAGGAACTGTATATGCATATTTTACAATCTTTCTAAAAACTTTATCACGATATCTCTCCATCTGATTAGGATCTAGCTTATAAATTCTCTCAGGATTAAAAATTACGTTTTTTAAAATAAAAATTGAATTAATTGGATTTAATAATGGATTAACCATGTTTTATCAACCATAGTTTACATAAATTATTAGCTCTTATTGATTAAGGATTCGTATAAATATATTTGTGTTTATTTCTCTTCAGTAATTGGATAATCATCGCCTTTCTGCATATAAATAGGTACAGCGTCATAAGCAGACGTTGGGAATAAATCTCCAATCCTAGTCATTAAAACCTGTGAAAATGGGAATTGAATTATTTTTTTACCTTTCTTTATACCATTTAAAATAATATATGCAGCTTTTTCTGGAGATACTGAACCAGGTCTGTTATAATTTTTTATCATAGGTGTTTCTACTGATCCAGGTTTTACTGTTATAATATTAATATTATACTTTTGTTTAGCTTCAGCTCTAATACTTTCCATAAATAAACTAATTGCTGCTTTGCTTGCCCCATAAGCTCCCCAGCCAGCTTTTCCTCTTTTATCTGGTAAAGTAGATGTCACAACAATCGTTCCGGATTCTTGTTTTTTCATTATAGGAAATAAGCTTTCTAAAAAATATATATCCCCAAAAAAATTAGTTTTCATTGTACCTATGATAATATTGCTATCCATGGTTTCAATAGGGTTTGGTATAAGAACTCCTGCGTTTAAAAATGCAATATCAATTCTTTTAAATTCATTATAAGTGTATTTTACTGCGTTTTCTACATCTTTTTTATCGGTCACATCACATTTCTTAAATATGCATTTGATTTTATTTTTTTTAATTTCTTCTGCTATTTTTTTCAATTTTTCTTCTCTTCTTGCTAAAAGCGATAAATTGCATCCCTCTTGTGCTAACTTTCTTGCTATTGCTTCACCCATGCCACCTGAGGCACCTGATATTAAAACTGCCTTTCCTTTAAAATCCATATTATTACCAAATTTTTATATATTTATCCTTATGTCCGATGAATATGATTTATGTCTTATATATTATTTTCCAATTTTACTTTTTTTTATTTATAGATAGTATATTTATTAGTAATAGTTAAAAGTGTTCACAAGATTCTTTTTTTTGAAAAAATGATTAAGTACGAGCCAGAAAAAAAATTAAAGATGGCAATGATATGATTTATAAAGGTTTTTACATTAATTTTTTATTTAATAGTAACAAGATAACGCTTAGAGGTAATAGTTGGAAAGGATTGATATATAATGGATAAGGTTTCTATCGTAATCACTACATACAATAGACCTGAACTTCTTAGAATAGCAATAAAAAGTGCTCTGATGCAAACTTACTCAAATATTGAGGTGATAGTCGTTGATGGTAGCTCTGATAATAAAACATCTGAGGTAATAAATTATTACAAAAATAAGATAGTTGTTGTTAAAGATAAAAGAAATATCGGTGTTTCTGCAGCACGTAATATCGGAATAAAAAAAAGCTCTGGTAACTATATAACATTTTTAGATGATGATGATATTTTTCATCCTAAAAAAATAGAAAGACAGATTAAAATATTTGAAAAAAAGAGTAATATCGGCATGGTATATTGTCCAGTTGCAACAAAAATAAACAATCAATTGATCTATAAACCTTTAAATGAAAAAAACAATCATTGGATAAGATTAAGATTTAAAAACCCAATTATTATGACACCGCTTATAAAAAATGAATGTTTATCAATCTGTGGCATTTTTGATGAATCTTTACGGTATCATGAGGATAGGGATTTATGGTACAGAATTGGAAAAAAATTTCAATTTGGATTCAGCAACAGTCCAGATTATATCTGGCATAATCTAGAAATAGCTAGATTATCAACACAAAAAGAAACTATTTGTAAAAATAAAGAAAAACTTTATGAAAAACATAAAAACGACTTTGAAAATAAAGATATATATTTCTCAGAACTACACTGCGAAATAGCAAATATATATTTTTTATTTAAGGATTATAAAAAATTCTTAGAACATTTTAAAAAATCAATAGAGATAAATCCAAAAGTTATTCCAAAGGTTTTAAAGATATATTTAAAATATATAGAAGAAAACACTGATAAATTTTTAAAAATTAATTATAAAAAGGAAAAAATCGATAAAGAAATTGAAAAGATTTTATCTACAAAGTAATAGTGTTAAAAAAATTTATTAATTCCCAGATATCAAATATTAAAAATGTTGATTCCGAAATAAATAAAGAGTATAATCATATACGTAAAAATCGATTGTTATATGTCAAATCTAAAAGTAGAAATTTATGATAATATCAATGACATCAATAAGAATCAGTGGGATAATATAGTTGAGCAATCTTATTTAGGGAGTTTTTTTCATAGATATGGCTGGATAAAATCCATTGAAGAGGGAATAGGATATAAAGGAAAACATCTAATAATTTCAAAAAATGATAATCTGGTTGGTATTTTGCCAAATTTTAAAACCCGCATTATAAAAGCACCCTTCAATCAGCTTATCTCTATAACTCCAGGATTTGGAGGACCTATTATTACCGGTAATGAAAAAGAAGTTTTAGACTTAATGTTAAAGTCATTGTCAAAGATGTGTAGGGGAAATATAATCCTCCATTGTATTACAACACTTAATCCAGGTTATCAAAGATATAATAATGCTCTAGTAAAAAATGGTTATCAACCGAATTTGGATTATTGCAGGTTTGTAATCGATTTAGATAGAGATATTAAAGATATTATCTTAAAAATGGATAAAAAGAGAAGATATAACTTAAAAAAAGGTTCAGATAATGAATTCAAAATAACAGATGAAAAATTTGATGATACTAATTTAAAGGATTTTTTTGATGTGTATACTAGGGTTATGGAAAAGATAGATGGTGTGAAATATCCTTTTAATTTTTTTATCTCACTTAAAAAAAATTTGCATGATAGAATAAAGATGTTTAGTGTTAAAGTAAATGGAAAAAAAGTAGGACAGCACTTGTATTTTTTAGATAAAGAACAATCTTCCTTACATCATTTTTTTTCTGCTGTTTCGGAATCTGATTTTAAATACTATCCATCTGAATTGTTACATGAACATGGTTTAAAATGGGGGATACAAAACAATTATAAAAAATATGATTTTGGAGGGACAGGATCTGATTTCAATGATGGTTTATTTAAATTCAAAGAAGAATTTGGAGGACACTTAGTCCCTACACTTACATGGGAAAAAAGCCATTCACTGATAAGGTGGAACCTGTTTAAAGTTGGTAGATATTTTTATAGAAAATCACAATGAAACTTTAAGATTAAAATTTGCAAGATTTTTTCATTTTAATTAACATAAAAGTTAAAAAAACACTTAAGTTATATTGGCAATCATAAAAATGAACAAAATAAATATGCTGGTAATTGGAATAGACGGAGCTTGTTGGCCTTTAATAATTAAAATGATAGATGCCGGTGAGCTTCCAAATATTAAGAATCTTAGAGAAAATGGAGTTTGGGGGGATATGAAAAGTTGCATACCTCCAATAACTTATCCAGCATGGAAATGTTACTCAACTGGTAAAAATCCTGGAAAACTTGGTGTTTTTTGGTGGGAATATTTAGATATTGAAAATAAAAAATCAATAATTCCAGATTCACGTTCATTTGATTCTAAAGAGATATGGGATTATCTAAATGATAAAGATATAACAACCGGTATAATTGGAATGCCAACTACATATCCTCCTAAAAAGGTCAAAGGTTTTATGATATCAGGAGGACCAGATGTTGGAGAAAAGGATTTTACATATCCAAAATCAATTGAGAAAGAAGTAAAGGACAAATATGGGTATTTTCCAAATTTTTTTGACAAAATAATACAAATAAATGAAGAAAATAAACAAAAGGTTGCTGACATTTGTTTAAAGCAAATAGATTCGAATTTTAAAACCTCAGTAGGACTCTATGAAAAAGAAAAACCAGATTTTCTCCAAGTTTGTACATATACGATAAATGGCCCATTGCAACACTTTTTTTATGATGATGAACCTACAAAAAAAGCATGGAGAGTAGTTGATAGCTATATAGGTTTATTAAAAGATAAATTTCAGTATGTTATCATTCACTCTGACCATGGAACAAGCCCAATGAAAAAACAATTTTTTATTAATGCTTGGTTTAAAAAAGAAGGTTATTTATTTCGGAAAAAAAGCCTTGGCGATTTTTTTATAAAAATTGGATTAGATAGAATTTTAAATTTTTTAGAAAAAACAAATCTTAGTGATTTATTAATTAAACTTAAGATATTCCAATCTTTTTCAACTCTGATTCCAGATAAAAAAGGACTATTTGGTGAAACTGAAGGAAAAGCAATTTTTCAGAAAGTAGATTGGAAAAAATCAAAAGTAGTAGGCTCTGCACAAGGTCCAATTTACTTAAATAATTCCATATTAACCGAGGATGAAAAGAGTAGATTAAAAGATGAAATAATTAGAAAATTAGAATCTTTTAAAGATCCTGAAACTGGTAAAAATCCAATAGATAAGGTATATAGAAGGGAAGATATCTATTCTGGAAAATATACCAATAAAGCTCCTGAATTGATTGCTCTTGACTCTGATGAATACCATAATAAAGGTGGAATTAGAATAGACGTTCTTTTTAGAGAAAGTATATGGAAAGGTAACAACTCAATAAATGGGCTTTTTGTTATATCTGGGAAAGATATAAAAAAAGGGAAAAATATTGATATTGAAATATTTGATTTGGCACCAACTATTCTACACATTTTTGGTCTTCCGGTTCCAACTGATATTGACGGTAAAGTATTAAAAGAAATATTTGAAGAAAATTCTGATTTAAGCAGAAGAATAGTCAATTATAAAAAAAATGATGAAAAGGAAGAAGAAATAATAAAAAAGTCAATTAAAAAATTAAAGGGTACAGGGAGGTTGTGAAAAATAAAGAGACTCTTTATTCTTGGTTTGGACGGTGCAACTTGGAATGTATTGATGCCTCTTATAAAAATAGGCAAAATACCAAATTTTGCAAATATTGTAAATAAAGGTGTTTTTGGAAATTTTAAAAGTACATTTCCACCATCAACCGGCCCAGCTTGGTTATCAATGGCAACTGGAAAAAATCCTGGTAAAACTGGTGTTTTTGATTTTTTAACAAAAAAAGGAAATGAGTTTGAAATTAAGGTTCTAAGTAGCTTTGATTTTAGAAAAAATAATACATATTGGGATATTTTAAACATTGAGGGATATAAGACCTATCTTTTGAATCATCCTTTGCTTTATCCTTTCTATAAAATTGACGGAATAATGGTAGGAGGCATGGGTACACCAGTTAATACAGGATTTGTATATCCTGCTAAACTTGAAAAGAAACTTAATGATATTTCAAATGGATATGTAACATCAGTTGATTGGAATCTCCCTAAATATCATGATAAGGAGAAATTTGTAAAAGATTTACATATTTTTATTGAGAAGCAATTTAGTGTGATTAAATATTTACTTAAAGATGATTGGAATTTATTAATGCATGTATCTTCTGCTTCTGATTTTTTGCAACATATGATGTGGGAGGACTGGATTGATGAAAAATCTGAATATCACCAGATTTTTATCAGTGTTTTTGAAAAACTAGATAAAAAAATTGGAGAAGTTTTTGAATATCTAAAGGATACAAATATTTTTATTGTTTCTGACCATGGATTTGGTCTTCTAAAAGAGAATTTTAATTTAAGTAAGTGGTTGTTAGACAAGGGTTTTCTCAAGATTAATCCCAAACATAAATCAATAAATTCCCTTGATTCTTTAATAAATCTGATATACAATAAAATCGAAAATACTGCTTTTAAAAAACTCTTAATTAATGAAAAATTTAATTTAAGTTTTTTAACAAAGAAATTAAACATTGGATATCCATTTCCTCCAGAAGTTAATATTTTTGAATCAAAAGTTATTCCTGGATATTCTTCTGCTGCATATGGCGCTTTACATATAATGGACTCTGTGAAAGACCAAAAAAATTTTAAAAAAGAAATTATCCTTGAACTAAAAAAATTAGAAAAAACATATGGATTTAAAATAGATGTTTATAAGCGTGAAGAAATATATAGTGGAGAAAAAACTAATCAAGCTCCAGATATTTTATTTAAAATAAATGATCATCAATGCAATGTTCAATCCTCAAGTCTGAAAGGTGAAATATTTTCAAATAATCTCCCTTTTAAAAATAAATCTGGCTCCCATAGAAGTGAGGGTATTTTTTGTGCATATGGCCCTGATATAAAAGAAGGAAAAGAAATTAATGTTCAGATATATGATTTGGCACCGACAATATTACATATCTTTGATGTTCCTATCCAAAACGATGTCGATGGAAGGGTATTAACTGAGATATTTAAGGAAAATTCAGAATTTGCAAAAAGAAAACCAAGATATACTAAGCTAACCCATTTTCATAAAAGAACAGAGGATGAAAAAATAAAAGAAGTAATTAAAGATTTAAAATTAAAAAAGAAATTCTAATCTTCTATCAATTCTTTATTTAAATAATTAAATCAGCTAGGATATAATCCTGATAAACACAACTTAAATGAATTGAAATCTTTTCCAGGAGGTATTCTTCCTAATTCAAATAAATCAGAATTATTGTTAACCATTTTTGGAATAATTGTTGTTGCACAAATAAATCCATTTTCTTTAAGTATTGTTTTAATATCCTGATTGTAATCATCAGCATGACCATTTGGGTAACTAAAAATATTAACAGGCTTGTTAAGTCTTTTCTCTATATCTCTTTTTGAATTTATTATCTCTTTTTTAGCTTGATTTAGTGGAATTTTTGTTAGAATAGGATGGGTCACTGTGTGAGCTCCAAAATTGATTCCGCCTTCATCCATTTGCTTAACCTCATCCCAGGACATGATAATATCTTTACCTAGGTTTTTTGGGAAGTCTACATCAGAATTTTTCACAAGCTTATCAATAAGGTCGTTCTTTTTATCTTCAGGTATTTTGGTAAATCTAATTGTTATTTCATCAAGTGTTTTTAATTTATTTTTATTAGATGGGGGGAAAATGGATCCAAACTCCCCAAGGTCAAAACTTTTTATTTTTGTATTACTTAAAATATACTCAAGTTTGTCCCACCAAAAAAGTTTTCCATTATCTATGTTTCCTGTCGTAAGAAAAATAGTTGCAGGAATATTGTATTTTTTTAGAATAGGAAATGCATTTGTATAATTATCTTTATACCCATCATCAAAGGTTACAACTACTCCTCTTTTAGGAAGATTTTTATTTCCTTTTATAATCCTGGCCATTTCTTCAAGTGATAAAATTTTATGGGTTTTTGAAAGATATCTCATTTCCTTTTCAAAGTCTATTATATCTGTTGTATCGATTGCCCATCTATCTTTTGTGTTTCCTACACGATGATAACATAAAATTGCTACATATGGTTTAATATTACTTTTCAAAAGGCAATATAAATCTATTAATTTCATACGATTTGCAAATGAAATAAAAGCATCTGAAATAGTTAATTCCTGTCTTTCATTCATTTTACATCATCTACATTGTTTTTTTATTTGTATTTTTCAAACACCTGTTTTAATTTATTTGTTGTATTTTCCCAAGTATAATCTTTTACACTTTCACTTGCATTTTTACCAGTTTTTTTCCTCAAATTTTTATCATTGATCAATTTTTCCAAAAAATTGAATAATTCATCCTTTGAATAATAAAAAAACCCGTTGAAGCCATTTTTTATGTAATCTCTAATGGCACCTACATCAGTATTTATACAGCATACTCCTGATTTTAATGCTTCTAGAGTAGATAGTGAATTTGCCTCTGTTAAACTAGGTAAAACAAAGATATCTATTGCTCGAAAATATTCAGAAGTATCTAAATGGCTGATAAACCCTGTTACTTTTATATTTTCCTTATTAGAAAATATATATCTTAATGGCCCATCTCCAACAATTAATAAATAAATATTTTCAAATTTTTTGTTTAATTTTAAAAAAGTATCAAGTAGTACATCCAAACCTTTCTCCCTACTAATCCTGCCTACATATCCAATAACTATTTTATCTTTTATCGAAAATCTGCTTTTTCCAGGATGAAAAATATCGGAAATACCTATTGTTACAGTTTCAAATTTTCCTTTTACTTTGATATCTCTTAGTATTTTCTCTATTGTAGGAAAAGATACAATGGTGACTGTTTCCCTACTTAAAAACCATTTTGCATAAATTCTAAGAAATAGTTTTTCAATTTTTTTAATAATATAAGGAAGTTTGATTACTTCAGTAAATAATTCAAAATCAACTGAATGAACATATGTAAAAAATGGTTTGTTATATTTTTTTGCATAAAGCAGTCCAAAAAAAGATGATGAGAAGGGTGACAATGATTCATGATTGAATATTATATCGCATTTCTTTACTTCTTTTTTTATTATACTTCTATTAATTCTTGAAAATCCATAGTCTGTTCCTATTGATTTATATAAAGGAAATGTAATTAATTTAGCGTTCTCATAGGTTTCATCACTATATCTAGGTGCAATAATTGTTACTTCATAATCCTTAACTAACAATTGAAGGGTATTTTCTAAAAACATAGAGACACCATCTTTCATAGGCTTCATGGTGTCAATAAATATTAACAACTTTTTTTTCATATTTCAGCGAATCTGTGAGATATTAAGTTTCTATTTAACATTTTTCATAGATAAAAATTTTATAAGATTAAAAACTTATAATTAATAAAAACAAAATACAATGTAAAAAATATTTAGATATTTACTATAGAAGAACAATAGGAGTAATAAACGTTGGATAAAAAATTTAAATGTAAGTATTGTGGTGAAAAGATGCATAAAATTGATTACGAAATGAACAATGGTTATTGCGGTAAATGTAGGGAGATTATTGATTGGAAAAACACTTTAAGCACATTGAAAGATTTAAAAAAATAAAATTATAAAGTAGAAAAAAAGAAAAAAATAGAGAGTTTTATTGTTTTTAATTATATTGTAAATCTTTGTAGCACTAGTCGAAGTATTGGGAAAATGTTAGGATGTGATTGTAAAAAGTTTTGTAACCATTGGAATTGTGGATTTATTTCTTTTGTTCTTGGCATTTTAACTGTAAACTCGCCCCAATCGCTCTCAGTATCGTATGTATCTTTGGCTTTTGCTTGTATTGTAAATGTTCCTTCTTTGTTATATGTATGGGAAATTTCAACATCTGTACCGGAAGCATGTGGACCATCCCAAATTTCAACATTGCCATCGTCCCATTTTATATAGTAAAATACATCATTGCCATCGGGATCTACTGAGTTAAAAGTGAATTTATAAGAAGTGCCTGGTACTCCAGTTGTTGGACCACTTATATCTGGTTTATTTGGCGGATCATTGGTAACTTCTTTAAATTTAATCTTAATAGAAGTATAGACTATATCACCAGTTGGATCTAAACCTGTGCCATGTACTTTTGACCCAAATGTGGTATCATCCATATAATACATGAAAATCTGGCCCCAATCATCTCCGAGATCAATTATTTGGTCACAAACATAAGGATAAACAGTAATTTGTTCTGAGAAATCAAATTTATCACTGTTGATATCAGTAAGGATAATTGGATCAAACCATGTATCTCCATCATCAATAGATACAGAGATATAAATAAGAGGATGGTTTTCATATTCTAGATAACTTGGATCACCATCTTTACCTAGTTGATGATAAGTTCCATCTACCCATACATTAACTAACCAATTATTTTCAGTATTGACCGCCTGTTTCTGCATATTTTCATGGAAAACTGCTGATGTGCCAGCGGAAGGATATGTGCTCCATCCAATAGTTGTATAGTTATTGCTTCCGTCCCATGGAACACTATGTCCAGAAAGTGGATCTATCCCTGGTAGTTCAGGTATTTCATGGAATGTAAAGCTACTTCCATCCCATACCATCTCTGCTTGTGGCATGAAGTAAGGATAATAATAACTTCCACCTGTATCAGAATAACCATATTGTTGTAGATATGTATAATGTAGGTTTCCAGCAGAATCATATAGTGCAGTACTATGTCCTCCTGCAATTGTTACTTCAAGTTCATCGGGAGCACCTGGAAATTCAGGAATATTTTCTACATAATATAAGGCATTTCCAGGTCCATCGGAATGTAAGTTAGAAGGACTCCAAGTTACGCCATAGTCATATGACTCCCAGACAAATGCTCCTTCATAAACAGGCATTCCTCCAAGGTCACCTTCAAGCCATGCAGCATATCCTATAAAGGCAACCTTTCCCGGGTTGTTATAGTCTATTGCAAAAGCTTGGGTTGGACGACATGATTTATCACGCCAACTGGTAAAAACTGTCACTGTATTCCAGTTTCCATTATTAAGAAGACCACTCAGGTCTATACCATTTGCATTTTGTACATCAATGTATTTTATTCTTACGTCTTCACAGGGATTACCAGATGGTAGGTTAGTATAATCATTTGCGACCTGGTAAATTCGAACATATCCATCACCTGATGGAGAAGGCCCAACATAGATATACGGCCAGATATACTCTAAATCATCAGGTCCAGCAGGAATGGTTAAGGGATATTTCCAGGCATCAGGTGTTTCTCCTGCATCAAAGTCATCATAGGTTAGTGCTGTTTCATATAGACCGGCATCCTGGTTTTCGTGCCAAGATGCAATGCAATCACCTGTTGCAGGATGAATGCCGATACTACCATATCCCTGCCTTGTATCATATGAGCTGATTAGCCCCCAGTCCTGAATATTGCAGGCTGAATCTATATATGCCCAATACTGCCTGCGGTTAGCTGTATTACTTTCTTGCCCAAAAAATGTTAGATAATGTCCATCGCCATTATCAGTCTGAATACGTATAGGATGACTTGCATAACTACCAGGCATATAATCATAATATGAAGTCATTATTGTTGTCGGATATTTGACGAACTCGTATAGTGGTGGAAAACGAGATTGTGATTCATATGCAGGAATAAGGTTTAATTTATCAAGATTTAAATCAATTGGGATTGTATCTTTTTCATTTGGACTAATAAAATCATTTCTATCTTCCTGATTTATTGATTCTTTCTTTGTTCCTTGGACAGGTAAAACAACAGCGCCTATAAACAACATACATACAAAAATTACTAATGCTTTCTTTTTCATCTTTTCTTCTACCTCCCGTATTAATATAATACGATTATATAATATTAAAATATAAATGTTTGTATAACTAAAATTAAAAAGATACGACATTTTTTTCAGTATTTGAATGCCCGTTATTTTTTAATTTTACTAGTTTACGCAAGATTAATAAACTATTAGAACTAAGGATTTATATACCATATATCTGATTATAATACATAATACAGGGAGGAAAAAGATATGCAAAACAGGTTTGTTAAGATAGGATTGGTAGCTCTAATAATTGTATTATTAATTGGAATAACAATTGTAACAGGAATATCTTCTAATGACCCAATAGCAATAAAATATATTGATGATTCAACTGAAATAATCGATGAAAATGATGATACAGGTAATAATTCCTATGGTAACTATCTTATAGTTATAGATGGACCAATATCAAAATTAATTACAAAAGTAACAATTACTGAAGGACCCTTATTAATCACATTGTTAATTAATAGAAATTTAAATAGGAGATTTTTCAGACTATCAACCATATTACCAAAGATGTTTTATCCTGTCTTAAAAGGAATAAATTTTACAGTTGAATTCAAACGAAATGTAAGAAATAATAGTAGATTTTATTATTTAACAACGTTTAGTAAAGTTCTATATGATGAAAATGGTTCTTTTAATGGATTGGATTTAAAAAATGCAACGATAATAACTGCTAAGGCGCATAAAATTAAAGTAGAAAATTTCAAATTTGCTTTTTCTTTTAAAAGATTTCAATTAATTTATTTTCAAGCTCCTTTATGGCAAAAAATTTTTAATCCAGCAAGATTTCAGTTTCTTGGTTTTTGTGACAATGTTACCATTGTATAATAAATAATCTTCTTTTTTATCTTTTTGTTTCTACTGTAAACCCATGTTTGTACAAAATTGAGGGGGTGAATGCAAATTATTTTGTCTGAATTATAACTAATAAAAGAGTCTTAAAATCTTATATAGTAATTATTTAACTAAAGAACTTGATATTAATATTAGTGCAGCAGCAGAAAGAGGCATTATAAATTACATCAAAGAGATAGAGATGATAGGTCAATCCATAGGTAAGAAACCCAATAATTCAAATATTAATTGTAATGAGCAGAATATTAACAATCAAGCTAATGTTAATTCAAATTCACTATCTATGGACTGGACGGGATTTGAACCCGTGGCCTCCACCTTGCGAAGGAGTCTAAATATAAGAAGAAATCAGCTATCTGAATACTTGAATATAGTAGAATTAAAGGGTCATTGTAATAAGCATTTCTATGAGATGAAGAGATTCCTTAATCATTATCTCGAATATGTTGATTATAAAATAGATAAATCTAAGAGTATTAAGTATTTTAGATTGCTAAAGGACAAATATGCTATTTCTTCATATCGTAAGCAAGTATATCAAATATTAAAATTCCTTAGATATTTAAAAGTTGATTGGCCTGGAGAAATAGAGTTACCCTCGGAACCTACTTATTATCCAAAGAAAGTTTCAGAGAATGATATTAATGATACTCTAAAATATTTTAAAAAGCAGGAGTATTATATAAGAGTGAAGGCTTTAATATTAGTAGGCTCTACATCTGGACTTAGAGCTGAAGAATTATATCAATTGACAATCAAAGATATTGATATTAATGACAGAATATTACATATAAATCATAATCCTAATAATGGGCAATCAACAAAGACTAAACAAAGCAGAGTATCCTTTTTCAATATACAAACACAACAAGTATTAAGTGAATATATTAATCATTTTAAAAGAAATAACAATCTAAAGGTATTATTCTCACAAGGTCGAATGGAAAGATTATTCAGATATGCACCAATCAAAGTAAAACATCTCAGGAAATTCTTCAGTCAAGAGTGGGACAGAAGAGGTGGACCTACATCTATAAAGAAAATTCTAATGGGTCATAGCTTAAAAGGTGATGTGGACTTGATGCACTATAACTATCAATCTGAAGAGGACCTAAAGAAGATTTATGATAAGGTGATGAACAATAAAGAAATAACATCATAAACCATATCTTTTTAAATACAAGTTAGTTAAATTGGTATTTATGGATATATCAGATATTGCCCCTATATCTTATTTAAGTGAATTCTATAAAATACCTGGACAAGTTATAATATTCATAATCTTAATTGCAGGGTATTTTACGGTTAGACTTGCTCAAAATAGAGATGCGTTAAATAAAGAAAAAATACAATCTATTGATACGATATTTCTAATTGCAACTACAGGTACAACTTGGTTTTTAAGAATCGCATTATTAACATTTTGGATAATAGCACTAAAAGATGATACTGATGCTATTAAAAGATTAGAAGGTATTCCACTTCTGTATATCTATGGTCTCGGAGCATATATTGTAATGTCATCTGTAATAGATATTAAAGCCATACTTAATCGAAAACTATTTCCAGAAAAAGAATTACGAATAACAAGATTTCAATGGTGGAATAATCTTAAAATATGGTATAGAAATCATAGATTTGTTGTTTTGATTCTATTATCTACTGGATGGGCTATATTTCTAAGTTTTGGATTCTTCTATTATGCTCCACAAGGGATTGATTATTTCTTATTTGCTTTATTCTATTTCTTGATGGTATACTTCACAGTTACACCTATGATAGCGATGCAATTTTGGGTAATGAAAAGATTATTATATCCTGCTTATACAAAACAATCAGAAAAGTGAACGGATTACTCCGAGAAAAGTGCCTAAAAAGTGAACGGGCTGAAATCCTACAGGAGAGGGATGCTGAATTTCGTATTATATATATTATATTAAGCGTAGATATCAGATAGACTGATATTTTTAGAATGTATATTCTGGGTTGGAATAGGGTATCCAACATAGATATATATCTGGGTGGATATATAATAATGGCTTAAAAGGGTATTTTGTATCCTTCACCTCTATACTTAAAGCACCCTAGATTGTATTTTAAGTGATTTTGTGATATTCTATATCTTATTACAATAGGTCATATTTTACTATATAGACATAGTTCAGTCATCGGGTATATTCCTAACTTCCCATTTAATATGCTTCAAGATTCTGAGGTAATCTTCATAGGTCTGCACAGTTCTAAATCTATGGTTACAAGCATTACATCTATGATATCTTATAGTCGAATCATCCATATGTCTAGTTCGGTATACCCTTGTATCTTGTGATTCACATTCAGGACATCTAAACATATCTTTTCACCCATTCAATGATTATATTAGGGAATCAATGCCATATTAAATAAAGTTATATACTTCTTTACAGATGTTTAATTGATATATGGGGAACAAAAAATATGAATAAGAAAATACTCGTAGCAGGTTTTCTCGTATCTGTTATGCTACTTATTCCTATTAATTCAGCATATAGTAATATTGGTATACAAATAGATAACAATATCATCATTCCAACTATTAGGGGTAATACTCTTTATGTAGGTGGTAGTGGAGGAGATAACTATACTACTATCCAAAGTGCGATAGATGATGCAAATAATGGTGATACTGTTTTTGTCTATGATGATAGTTCACCTTATTATGAGAATGTTAGAATCAGTGAAAAGTCAATAAAGTTAATCGGTGAAGATAAAAATTCAACAATTATTGATGGGAATTATACGGATTATCCAATAATAGTATTATCAGCTAATGATTTTAAAATTAGTGGTTTTACATTAGTAAATCCTTATGGTCCTACATTTAATGATTGGAAATCAGTTTTAATTAAAATTATAAATTGTAATAATTCTATTATTGAGAATAATATTGTGAAACAAAATTATATGGAATATGGGGGGGCGTATGCTGGAATTTATCTTTTAAATTCATGTAACAATATTATCAGAAATAATCTCATTTATAATACAGATATTTCTCTTCGTTCATCAGGTATAATCCTTGATGACGGTGCTAATTTGAATAATTTATCCAACAATGAAATCTATAATTTCGTATGGGGTATTTTATTATTCTCAAATGATAATACAATTTATGAGAATAATATCTATAATAACGGTTGGGGTATTGAGATAAGCAATTATGGAGAAGGAAATAAAATCATCAATAATATTATAAATGCTAATATGTGGAATGGAATTCTACTTCATGCTGGAAATAATACCTTTGTTTCCAGTAATATTATCACATATAACGGTGGAGGAGGAGAATTTGAAAATGGTTTAATGGTGAAGAGTTGGGGTAACTATATTACAAATAATCAAATTTCTTTTAACAATCCGATTGGTATAAATTTATTTGTAGATAGTGCTAACAATAAAATTATACATAATAATATTACAAATAATCTACAAATTGGTTTATACAGTGATTTTTCCGAAGAAAACACTGTTTTATATAATAATTTTATAGATAACGGGAATTATAATGCTTGTTTTGAACAATTGATAGAATATGGTTTTTCAATTAAATGGGATAAAAATTACTGGAGTGACAATAACGGTAAATCATTTTATAAGATACCTGGATATGTTTATGTTATTTTTATATTTGGTATTCCTTGGTATAATTATGATTGGAATCCAGTATTTCAACCTTATAATATACCTGGTAAAAGTATTTATGTTGAGGGTTGTGGTATAGAATGAAGGAAGTATTAGTCTTTAGTATTATTGCTTTGTTTATTGGACTTGCATTTATCCCAAGTTTCAATGCTATATCTATTTCTAAGACTGATGATACTACACCACCTGAAGTAAAATTAGTATGGGATATTGAAGAGGGTATAGTTAGATTTACAGCAATCTGTAGTGATGATACTGGTATTGATTATGTAATA